>Ga0116144_10000583_pt1 | contig 49088 bp, 50 predicted proteins | sample AD_UKC035_MetaG_FD_89746 | JGI IMG/M metagenome (GOLD analysis project Ga0116144, IMG submission 89746) | Active sludge microbial communities of municipal wastewater-treating anaerobic digesters from USA - AD_UKC035_MetaG | ecosystem: Engineered > Bioreactor > Anaerobic > Digestate | place: USA...
ACCTCGGCAGCACCCGCATGCCCTCTTCGGGTCGCACGCACCACCACCGGTCCCCGGCTTCACCGCTCGAGCCATGCTTCAACACTCGAACGCCCACGCTTATCGGCTGTAGGTTGTTAAAGAACTGGGCGCATGCATCTGGCCGGAAAGAACCGTGACGCGCCGTTCCGCTGCAATCAGCGAAGACGTCGATTCTGACATGGTTTTCAAAACCGAGTCAAGCCCCCCCCCGAGCTTTCGATCCGCTTCGTGCGCTTGCCGCGCGACGCTGGAGGGGCCCTCGCCTGGAGGGGCATTCGCGTCTGCCACGGCGGCTTCGCGCCTCGTCCGGCTACCGGCTGGCGGCGGAGGGCGCATGATCCTAGCACGGCCGCGGATGACGCCGCGACGGCCCGGGCGGACCGCAGGTGCCACCGCGCCGCAGAGGCGTCACGCGGGGCTGGCGTCGTCTCCCAGCCATTGCGCGCAGGCCGTAGCGCCATCCTCGGCGTCGAGGACCTGTGGCAGCCGCGCCGCCAACTTCCGCGTATCGGCGCGCAGAAGCGTCTGCTTGATGACGGCGATGCGCGACGGGTGCATCGAGAAGCTGCGCAAGCCCATGGCCAGCAGGAGGTGGGTGAAGGCAGGGTCGCCGGCCATCTCGCCGCAGACGGCGACGCCCCGCCCCATGCGGCCGGCTGTGGCGATCGTCTGGGCCATGAGTCGCAGCACCGCAGGGTGCCAGGGATCGTAGAGATGGGCCACGCTTTCGTCGGCGCGGTCGATCGCCAGCAGGTACTGCACGAGATCGTTGGTGCCGATGGAGATGAAGTCGAAGTGGCGCAGCAGCGATTGCACCTGCAGCGCCGCCGCCGGCACTTCGATCATCGCACCGACCTCGACCGGACCATGGGGCTTGCCGGCGTCGTCGAGCTGGCGGCGCGCACGGGCAATCGCTTCCAGCGTGGCCCTCACTTCGCTCATGTGGGCGATCATCGGAACCAGGATGCGCACTCTGCCGTGGGCCGCTGCCCGCAGGATCGCGCGCAGTTGCTGCCGGAACATCCCCGGCTCGGACAGGCTCCAGCGGATCGCGCGCAGGCCCAGCGCCGGATTGAGTGCCTGGCCGTGGCGCAGTTCGGCCGCGGAGAGTCGATCCAGCGGCTTGTCCGCGCCGATGTCGACCGTCCGGATGGTGACCGGCAGGCCCTTCATCGCCGCCACCGCCTCGCGGTAGGCCTCGAACTGCTCGTCCTCGCCGGGGAGGTCGTCCCCGCGGTTCATGAACAGGAACTCGGTGCGAAAGAGCCCGACGCCGGCGGCGCCGGCATGCAGCGCGGCCGCGGCATCGGCGGGCATCTCGATGTTCGCGAGCAGTTCGACCGCCTGCCCGTCGAGCGTCACGGCCGGGGTGTGGCGCAGGCGATCGAGCCGCGCCCGTTCGAGCTCGCTGTGGCGCTGCCTGAAGCGGTACTCCTCGAGGACCATCGGCGGCGGATCGACGATGACGACGCCGGCATCGCCGTCGATCACCACCCAGTCGTCCTGGCGCATCAGCCGGCTCGCTTCGCGCGCACCGACGACGGCGGGAATGTCCATGCTGCGCGCCACGATCGCGGTGTGCGAATGCGTGCCGCCGACGTCGGTGACGAAGCCGGTGAAGACGCTGCGCTTGAACTGCAGCATGTCGGCGGGCGCGACGTCGCCGGCCACGAGCACCAGCGGCTGCTCGCCGCCGAAGTCGCGCATGGCGCCCGCATCCGCACCGACGGGCAGCGGCAGGCCGCGCCCACTCCCGCGCGCCAGGGACTGCAGCATGCGCTCGATCACCTGCTCGATATCGGCCTTGCGCTCCCGCAGGTAGTCGTCGTCCATCTCATCGAACTGCCGCGCCATCACTTCCAACTGCGCCGACAGCGCCCACTCGGCGTTGTAATGGCGCTCGGCGATCCACTGTCGCGTGGCGCCGATGAACATCTCGTCACGCAGGAGCATCAGATGGACGTCCAGCAGCGCCGACAGCTCGGACGGGGCGTCCGCCGGCAGTTCGGCCTGCAGGACCGCAAGTTCCGCCACGACTTCGTCCCGTGCCGCCTTCAGGCGTTCGATCTCGGCCTGGACCTGCTCCGGCGCGACGAAATAGTGCGCGACATCGACCCGGCTCGACGCCACCAGCACCGCGCGGCCGATGGCCACGCCGCGCGAGACCGCCAGGCCGAAGATCTGCATGCTCATCGCGGGTCCTTTCGCGGATCGGGACCGGTCTTGCCGTCCCCGTATCCCTATTCGCCTTCGCCGAAGCGGTCGTCGATGAGCGCGCGCAAGGCCTGCATCGCCGCTTCCTCGTCGGGGCCGTCGACCTCGATCTCGACCGACGCGCCGACACCGGCGGCAAGCATCATCACGCCCATGATGCTCTTGGCGTTCACGCGGCGGCCGTTGCGCGTCAGGTGCACTTCGCTGGCGAAGCTGCCGGCAAGCTTGGTGAGCTTGGCCGAGGCGCGCGCGTGCAGGCCGAGCTTGTTGACGATGACGATGCTGGACTGGATCATGTGTCGTCGCCCTCCCCCGATCGCGGCTGCGCCGCCTGCGGCTCGAGCACCATGACCCCTTGCACCGCGCCGCTCGACGCGCGCTGCGCGAGCGCCTCCAGCGTCTCGCCGCGATAGCACAGCGAGCGCCAGAGCATCGGCACGTTGACACCGCACACCACGCGCACGTGCACGCCGTCGGCCACGCGCAGGGCAGCGTTGCACGGCGTGGCCCCGAATGCATCGACGAGGATCAGCGTGTCTTCGGCGCCGGCGGCATCCAGGCGCAGGCGCAGCGCGGCCTCGAGCGCAGCGGCATCCTGCGACGGCTCGGCGTCGACCGCCTCCAGCGCGACCGCGCATTCGGGGTAGGTGTGCATCGCCACCGCGCGCAGCGCCGAGGCGAGGGGCGAATGGGCGAGGACCAGGATGCGCGTCATGTCGGGCTCGATCGCGGTCGATTATGGACACGCCGATCCGGTCGCGCGACGAACCACAGCCAACTCGCCAGCGCGAGCACGCCGACGGCGCCGATCGTCGAGCGGAAGGCCCCAGCCGCATCGAGTCCGGACGAGCGCAGGTGGTCGATGGCGGCGCCTATGCCCCATTGCAGCAGGAAGACACCGACGAAGATCACCAGGTTGTACGCCGAGAGCGCGCGCCCGGCCATGTGCAAGGGGTAGGCCTGTGCCAGTGCCGGCTGCCCGAAAGCCACCAGCGAGGTCGCCACGCACCAGGCCGCCCAGTGCCAGGCCTCGGCTCTCGCGCCGAGCCAGGCGTTCACCAGCAGCAGAAGAATGCTCACCGGAACGCCCAGGATCAGCAGGCGATGCACGCTCACACCGCGCCGCAGCAGCCAGGGCATCAACGCACCCCAGCCGAAGAAGGCGCAGAGCATGCCGCCGTTGACCAGCAGCAGCCCGCGACTGGCCTGCGTCGCCGACCAGCCGCACACCTGCGTCAGCCAGGGCCCGATCCACAGCGCCTGCAGGGCAAGGAGGCTTCCGTGCAGCACCAATCCGATGGGCGCCATGCGAACGAACTCGGGGCGACGGACGATGTCGCGGTAGCGGCCCGACGTCGGCCCCGCCGGCTGCGGCGTGCGTGCGCCATCGGGCGGCAGCCGCAGTGCCAGCGCGGCGACCGCCGACGCGAGCAGGACGGCCGTGCTCCAGAACACGCCGCGCCAACCGAGCAGCGGCAGCAGCAACTGCACCGGCAAGGTCGAGGCCACCATGCCCAGCGAGCCCGTCATCAGCATCCACGAGTTGCAGCGCAGCTCGAGCTCGGGAGGGAAGTGACGCCGGAAGTAGGTGAGGGGCGCCATCAGGCAGGCGGCCACGCCCATGCCGATCAGCAAGCGGCCGAGGACGAGCTGCACGAAGCCGGTCGCGGCGGCGAAGACGACGCAACCGAGAACGGCAAGAAGCAGCAGCACCAGTTCGACGCGACGCGGCCCCCAGATGTCCAATGCCGAGCCCAGCGGCAGCTGCAACAGCGCGAAACCGAGAAAGTAGGCTCCCGCGAGCAGGCCGAGTCCGGCGGCATCAAGGGCGAACTCGCTGCTGAAGCTCGGCGCCAGCGTCGCCGTCACCGCGCGCAGCAGCGCCGAGAGCAGATAGGCGAGGGCAAACACCAGGAACGGCGCGATCCACCCCGCAGGAGCAGGCAGTGGCCGCGCGGAAGGCGAAGGGGGAGACGTCGACGGCGACGAGACCGCCTCGGCGTCGCGCGGTTCCGCGGGCGTCACGGGATCGAGGCGCGTGCGCCGGCAAAGAACGCCGCGACCGCCTCGTCCGCCAGTCGCGGCCCGAGGACCGTCAACTGGACGACGACGGTCCCGCGCGCGTACAACAACAGCGCCGACTGCAGCGCCGTGCCGTCGGGCCGGTGGCCCGAGATCCGGTAGCGTCCCGCCGCCGCATACCCGCCGGCGCCGGGCACGGGTTGCTCTCGCGGTTCGGTGCGCGCCGCGCCGAGGTTGGCGTGCGCCGCCGCCGCCAGTGCGTCCAGAGCGGCGGGCACCTCCAGCGGCGTCCGCACTCGAAAATGGGACAGCGCCCAGGTCGCGCCACCGGCATCGCAGACGTGCAGCACCAACGGTCGCTCCTGGCCGCCGACGACAGCGCTGCGCTGCTGACGCGAGGGCTTGCAGGGGAAGAGCTGGCTCACGCCAGGGGGGTCCAGGCGCAGTTCGCGCCAGTCGAGCTCCGGAGCACAAGCGGCGAGCAAGGAGCAAACCCAGGCCGTCACCAGTACGCGCACCATCGTGGCATTATCCCGGCCCGCGCCCGGTGCGCGGCACGACGCCGAAGTCGCCGACCCCGGGGTCGCGGGATGGACGTCCCAAAGCGGCGTCACGATCATTCCGTGCCTCTTCTTCCCGGTGGCGCGCAGGCGTTTGCAACCGCGCCGAGCGGGACCCTCATCGTCATGAACGTCGCCGCCAAGTCCACCGTCAGCAGCGCCGCCGCAGCCCGCACGGCATCGACTTCGCCGACCGCGGCGCCGCGCGAGCCGATCGACACGCACAACCTGCTGGGACAGCTGGGAAGCGAGGTCGCAGCCTCGCTCTCGGCAGCCCTCGAGCAGGTGACGGTGATCGCCACCACCGGCAAGATCAGTCGCCAGGGACTGGGCGAGCTGCGCGAGCAGATCGAACGCGCGCGGCGCGCTGGAATCATGGGCCAGCAGGTGGAGCGCCTGGCCAGCGGGCGAGTACGGCAGGCGCCCGAGCGCGTGGACCTCACCGCCGTGCTGCGCGAAGCGCTGCTGCAGCACCGGCGCCAGGCCGAGGCGCTCGGCATCGCGCTGCGCCCCGCGCTCGCACCGGCGCAGGTGATGGCCGATCCGGCGCTGATCGTCACCTTCATCGAGACGCTGCTGAGCTGGACCTTCGAGCACGCACGCTCGGCGGTCGAGCTGCGCATCGAGCTCGGCGGCTGGCCCGTGCGCGCGGGGCTCGCCTGCAGCTTCCGCCACCTCAGCGACGAGGATGTCGACCGCAGCCTGCTGGTCTTCGGCGGCTCGCCGCTGTACACGATCGCGTGGCGGCTGCTGCAGCAGGCGGCGCGGACGATGGAACTGCCGCTGGAGCTGACCGACGATGGCGTGAGCGCCAGACTGCTGATCGAGTTTCCCCGCACCGTCAACGATCCGAGCGAAGCCGCAGCGCTGCGCGACCGCAGCGGCGCCGAGCAGTCGGGCGTCAATTCCAAGCCGCTCGCGGGCTGCCACCTGCTCGTCGTCGCCGCCCGACGCGAGACGCGGGCGCTGGTGCGCGAGGCGGTGCGCCACATGGGACTGATGCTCGATTACGTCAACAGCGTCGACGAAGCGCGCCAGTTCTGCAACGGCGGCATGCCGCACGCGATCCTGCACGAGAGCGCACTTGGCGGCGATCGCTTCGAACGCCTGCGCCTGGACTTGCTGTCCGAGGTGCCGAAACTCGTCTTCATCGAACTCGCCGAGGAAGGTCGCGGCGTGCAGACGCGCCGGATCGGCGCACGCCAGTTCAGCAGCATCGGCCGCGGCACCCTCGTCGAGTCGCTGCCGCCGACGCTGATGTACGAGCTCTCGCGTCCGCGCTGACCGCGCAGCGGCACGGCGGCGACGCGCATGGCGGACCGCGTCCGACGCCTTTGCGCCTTGCGCCGCCGCGTCAGTCTCGGGAAGGATGCCGCTCCTAGAATCGTCGCGCATGCACATCCACGTCCTGGGCATCTGCGGCACCTTCATGGGCGGGCTGGCCGCGCTGGCCCGGGAGGCCGGCCACCGGGTGACCGGGTGCGACGCCAACGTCTACCCGCCGATGAGCGAGCAGTTGCGCGCGCTCGGCATCGAGCTCATCGACGGCTGGTCGGCGCAGCAGATGAGCCTTGCGCCCGATCTCTTCGTCGTCGGCAACGTGGTCAGGCGCGGCATGCCGCTGCTGGAGGCGATCCTCGACGCCGGCGCGCGCTACACCAGCGGGCCGCAGTGGCTTGGCGAGCACGTTCTGCAGGGCCGCCACGTCCTGGCGGTGGCCGGCACCCACGGCAAGACGAGCACGAGCGCGATGCTCGCCTGGATCCTCGAGCAGGCGGGGCTCGAGCCCGGCTTCCTCATCGGCGGCGTGCCGCTGGACTTCGACGTCTCGGCGCGCCTGGGCCGCGGGCGCCATTTCGTCATCGAGGCCGACGAGTACGACACCGCGCTCTTCGACAAGCGCAGCAAGTTCGTGCACTACCGCTCGCGCACCGTCGTGCTCAACAACCTCGAACACGACCACGCCGATATCTTCCCCGACCTGGCGGCGATCGAGACCCAGTTCCATCACCTCGTGCGCACCGTTCCCGCCAGCGGCCGGATCGTCGTCAACGCCCGCGACGCCGCGCTGCAGCGCGTCCTCCAGCGCGGCTGCTGGACGCCGGTGCAGCGCTTCGGCACCCCCGACGAGGAGGCCGGCGCCTTGCGCGCGCAGGGTGAACCGCAGGCCTTCGACGTGCTGCGCGACGGACGCGTGCTCGGCCGCGTCGAGTGGTCGCTGCTGGGCGAGCACAACCAGCTCAACGCCCTCGCCGCCATCGCCGCGGCCGAGCACGTCGGCGTGCCGCCGGCGCAGGCGGCGCAGGCACTGGCGCGGTTCAGCAGCGTGCGGCGACGCCTGGAACTGCGCGGCGAGGTGCGCGGCGTGCGCGTCTACGACGACTTCGCGCACCACCCGACGGCGATGCGCGAAACACTGAGCGGGCTGCGCCGGCGGCTGGGGCTGCCGGCACCGGGGACGGCGCAGGGCGCAGCGCGCGTGATCGCGGTCTTCGAGCCGCGCTCCAACACCATGAAGCTCGGCGCCATGAAGGCGCAGCTGCCCTGGGCCCTCGAGCACGCCGACCGCAGCTTTTGTCTGCAGGGCGACTACGGCTGGAGCGCACGCGAGGCGCTGGCGGCACTCGGCGCTTCGGCCACCGTAGCCGACGACGTCGATGCGTTGGTGGCGGCCATCGTGCGCGATGCGCGCGCAGGCGACCACGTGGTGTGCATGAGCAACGGCAGCTTCGGCGGCATTCACGCGCGCCTGCTGCGCGCCTTGCAGACATGAGCGGCGTCGACGCGGCGGTGCGCGCGCCCACGCATCTGCTCTATCTGCACGGCTTTCGCTCCTCGCCGCGCTCGTTCAAGGCCTTGCGAGTACAAGCTTGGTTGCAGCAGCACCGCCCCGACGTCACCTGGGCGTGTCCGCAGCTGCCGCCCTCGCCGCGTGCGGCCGTCGAAGAGGCGCAGGCCGTGCTCGCGCGCTGGCCTGCGGGCCGCTTCGCGGTGGCCGGCAGCTCGCTCGGCGGCTTCTACGCCACCGTGCTGGCCGAAGCCACCGGCTGCCGCACGGTGCTGCTGAACCCGGCGGTCGACCCGGCACGCGACCTCGCCCCGCACGTCGGTGAACACAGCTACTTCCACGACCCCGACCGGCACTTCGCGTTCCGGCCCGGCCATGTCGACGAACTGCGCGCACTCACGCCCGCGGCGATCACCCGGCCCGAACGCTACCTGGCGATCATCGCCAAGGGCGACGAATTGCTCGACTGGCGCGAGATGGCGGCGCGCTACGCGGGCTGCGCGCTGCGCCTCATCGAGGGCAGCGACCACGGCCTTTCCGATTTCGACCAACACCTTCCCACCTTTCTGGACTTCCTGCAGCTGACCCCATGAGACTCGAGAACAAGATCGCCATCATCACCGGCGCGGCACAAGGCATCGGCCTCGCGACCGCACTCAAGTTCGTGCGCGAGGGCGCAATCGTGCACCTGTGCGACGTGCACCCGGACGCCATCGACGCCGCCGTCGCGCAGTGCGCGGCCGCAGCCGGCGCGCGCGAGCGCGCCTTCGGCCACCTCGTCGACGTGACACGTCGCGAGCAGGTCGACGCGATGGTGGCCGCGGTCAAGGCCGCGCACGGGCGCATCGACGTGCTCGTCAACAACGCCGGCATCACCAAGGACGCGCGACTGCAGAAGATGAGCCTGCAGCAGTTCGACGCCGTCGTCGACGTCAATCTGCGCGGCGTCTTCCACTGTTCGCAGGCGGTGGCCGACACCATGGTCGCGCAGGGCAGCGGCGTCATCCTCAACGCCAGCAGCGTGGTCGGCCTCTACGGCAACTTCGGCCAGACGAACTACGCCGCCACCAAGTTCGGCGTCATCGGCTTCGCCAAGACCTGGAGCCGCGAACTCGGTCCCAAGGGCGTGCGCGTGAACGCGGTCGCGCCCGGCTTCGTCGAGACGCCGATCCTCGAAACCGTCCCCGACAAGGTGCTGCAGCAGCTGCGCGAGCAGGTGCCGCTCAAGCGCCTGGGCCGGCCCGAGGAGATCGCCAACGTCTACGCCTTCCTCGCCAGCGACGAGGCCAGCTACATCAACGGCACGGTGATCGAGGTCTCCGGCGGCATGTCCGTCTGAGAGGCGCGGTCCGCGCCGCGGCCTCGGCGACAATCGCGGCGTGAGCTATGCATTGTTCGACGAGGCCGGCAAGTTCCTGGCCGGGCGCGTGATGTCGGAGACCGAGAGCTCGGTGCAGCTCGAGCTCGACTCCGGCAAGCGCGTGAAGGCCAAGGCGGCCAGCGTGCTGCTGCGTTTCGACAAGCCCTCGCCGGCCGAATTGCTGCAGGGTGCGCAGGCGCTGGCACAGGAGATCGACCTCGACCTCGCCTGGGAGTTCGCGCCGCCCGAGGAGTTCGGATTCGCCGATCTGGCGGCAGAGTACTTCAGCGCCCACGCCAGCGCCGAGCAGCAGGCGGCGACGCTGCTGCGCCTCTTCGAGGCGCCGCACTACTTCCGTCGCGCCGGCAAGGGGCGCTTCCGGAAGGCCTCGGAGGAGACCGTCAGGGCCGCGCTGCTGGGCATCGAGCGCAAGCGCCAGCTCGCCGCGCAGATCGAAGCCTGGGCCGGGCAGATCGCGCAGGGGCAGTGCCCGCAGCCGGTTCGGGAACAGCTCTACCGCATCCTCTTCAGGCCCGACAAGAACGGCGCCGAGTACAAGGCCGTGGTCGAGGCGGCGCGGCGCACGCAACGCTCGCCGCTCGAGCTGCTGCAGGCCGCGGGCGCCATAGACAGTCCCTACCAGTTCCACTGGAGGCGCTTCCTCTTCGAGCAGTTTCCGCAGGGCACCGGCTTCCCGCCGATTCCGGTGCCCGAGATCGGCGAGGAACTGCCGCTGGCGCCCGTGCAGGCCTTCTCGATCGACGACTCGCACACCACCGAGATCGACGATGCGCTCTCCGTGCAGGGCCTGGGCAGCGGCAGCGTCACGCTGGGCGTGCATATCGCAGCGCCGGGGCTGGCGATCACGCCGGATTCGGCACTGGACAAGATCGCGCGCGAACGCATGTCCACCGTCTACATGCCCGGCGGCAAGATCACCATGTTGCCCGATGACGTCGTGCAGCGCTACACGCTGACCGAGGGCCGCGCCTGCCCCGCGGTGAGCATCTACTTCGAGATCGACGAGGCCACGCTCGACGTTCGCGGTCATCGGACCCGCCTCGAACGCGTGCCCATCGAGACCAACCTGCGCCACGACCGGCTCGACGACACGATCACCGAGGCGACGCTTTCCGGCCAGGACGAGGCACGCTATCCGCACGCCGCCGAGCTCGCGTTCGCCTGGCGCCTGGCGCGGGCGCTCAAGGCCCGGCGCGAGGCCGTGCGCGGCCGGCCCGAAACCTTCACGCGGCCCGACTACAGCTTCACGCTCGAACCCGACCGCGACACCCTGCCCATCGGTGACGAGCGCGTCTGCATCAGCACGCGCCGGCGCGGCGCGCCGCTGGACCTGATCGTCTCGGAAGCGATGATCCTCGCCAACAGCAGCTGGGGCGGCTGGCTCGCCGAGATCGGCGTCCCGGCGATCTACCGCAGCCAGGCCAGCCTGCTGCCGGGCGTGAAGGTGCGCATGGGCACGAAGCCGCTGCCTCACGCGGGCATGGGCGTGGCGCAGTACACCTGGGCGACGTCGCCGCTGCGGCGCTACGCCGACCTCGTCAACCAGTGGCAGATCATCGCCTGCGCGCGCCACGGCCACACCGCGGCGCTGGCTGCGGCCTTCAAGCCGCGCGACGCGGCGCTGTTCGCGATCGTCTCCGGTTTCGATGCCGCCTACGCCGCCTACGGCGACTTCCAGCACGCCATCGAGCGCTACTGGACGCTGCGCTGGATCGAGCAGAACGATTGCCGCGAGCTCGACGCGACGGTGATGAAGGAAGGGCTGGTACGCGCGGAGTCGCTGCCGCTGGTCTTCCGCGTCCCCGGCACCGAGGCTTTCGAGCGCGGCACGCACGTGCGCGCGCGCGTCGTCGGCATCGACCTGCTGACGCTGGACCTGCACGCGCAGCTGCTGCAGCGCCTCGATGAGCCGGTGCGCGGCGACGAAGGCGACGATGCCGACGAGGACGCCGAGCCGGGCGGGCCCTTGACGCTGGCGATCGACCTCGCCGAGCCGTCGCCGCAGGCCGAGGCGGGAACACCCGAGGCGATGGCCTCCGATCCGGCCGCGCCGCCCCGGGGCGGCGCCGCAGCCTGAGCCGTGGTCCCGCCCGGCGGCGGCAAGCTCGCGCTGGCGCCCGTGCACTGGGCGCTGCTGGCCTCGCTGGCCGTGCACGCGGGCCTGCTGACGCTGCGCCTGGCGGATCCGGAGCGCTTCAACCGCGTCTTTCGCGACACGCCGCTGGAGGTCATCCTCGTCAACGCGCGCTCGAACGAGCCGCCGCTGAAGGCGCAGGCGATCGCGCAGGCCAACCTGGCCGGCGGCGGCGAGGCCGCGCGCGGGCGGGCGCAGTCGCCTCTGCCGGCGCACGCGGTGGCGGAGATCGGCAACGCCCCCGAGGAGGTGCGCCGCAAGATCGAGCAGTTGCAGCAGCAGCAGCAGCAGTTGCTCGCCCAGGTGCGACGCGAGCTCGCGCTGCTCGCTTCCCCGGACCCGCAGCGCGACGCCGGGCACCCGCAGGCGCACGAGCAGGAGGAACGCAAGCGCCAACTGCTGCGCCTGCTGGCCGAGATCGAGAAGCGCATCAACGAGGAGAACGCGCGCCCCAAGAAGCGCTACATCAGCCCCGCGACGCGGGAGGAGGTGTACGCGCTCTACTACGACGCGCTCAAGCGCCGGATCGAGGACCGCGGCACACGCGACTTCCCCGAGTTTCAGGGGCGCAAGCTCTACGGCGAACTGACGATGAACGTCACCGTCGATGCCGCAGGGCGCCTGGTCGAGGCGGAGATCGTGCGGCCGTCGCGGACGCGCCTGCTCGACCAGCGCGCGCTGGCGATCGTGCACGCGGCCGGGCCTTTCGGCCCCTTCAGCGCCGCGATGCGCCAGCAGGCCGACCAGATCGTCGTCACCTCGCGATTTCGCTTCACCCGTGACGACGGCCTGGAAACCAGTCTGAGCGGCGGCCCGGAGACGAGGCCATGACTTCGGCCGCACAGCCCGCGCCGGCACGCTACGCGGTCATCGGTCATCCGGTGGCGCACAGCCGCTCGCCCTTCATCCACGCGCAGTTCGCGCGCCAGACGGGTCAGGCGATCGAGTACACCCGCATCGACTGCGGCGCCGACGGCTTCGTGGCGGCGGTGCGTGCATTCGCGGCCGGCGGCGCCGCGGGCTGCAACGTCACCGTCCCCTTCAAGTTCGACGCTGCGGCACTGGCCGCGGTGCGCACCGAACGCGCGCAGCTGGCGGGTGCGGCCAACACCCTGCGTTTCGATGCCGACGGGTGGCTCGCCGACAACACCGACGGCGTCGGCTTGCTGCGCGACATCGAGCACAACGCCGCTTTCGGGCTCGCGGGCCGCCGCGTGCTGCTGGTGGGGGCCGGCGGCGCCGGCGCCGGTGTGCTCGGGCCGCTGCTCGCCGCACGCCCGCGCGAGCTCGTCGTCGCCAACCGCACGCCTGCGCGCGCGCATGCCCTGGTGGGTCGGCACGCGTCGATGGCGCGGGAAGCCGGGGTCACGCTGCGCGCGGCGACGCTGCAGGCGCCCGGCCGTTCCTTCGACCTCGTCATCAACGCCAGCGCGAGCAGCCTGCAGGGCGCGGCGGTACCGGTTCCGGACGACGCGCTCGCACGCACCGGCCTGGCGATCGATCTGATGTACGGCGCAGCGGCACAGGACTTCCTCGACTGGGCGCGACGCCGCGGCGCGCAGGCGCGCGACGGCCTGGGCATGCTGGTCGAGCAGGCGGCCGAGGCCTTCCAGCTCTGGCGCGGCGTGCGCCCGGATGGGGCGCCGGTGCTGCAAGCCCTGCGCGAGCATCTGGCACGCGCATGAAGGCCGGACGCCTGCGTGCGTGGCTGAGGCCGGCGCTCTTCCCCCTGCTGCTGCTCGCCTGGTGCGCCCTCGCGCTGCAACTCGCCTTTCTGCTGCGCGTCGCACTGCTGGCTGCGGTCGACCCGGCATCGACGACGTTCCAGCGCAGCGAAATCCTGCGCCTGCTGCGCGAGAAAGGGCGCGTGGCGTGGAGTCAGCAATGGGTGGATGGTGCACAGATCTCGAACCATCTCCGGCGCGCCGTGATCGCCAGCGAGGACGCCGATTTCGCCGCCCATGCCGGCGTCGACTGGCAGGCGATCGACGAGGCGCGCCGACGCAACGAGCGCGCTTCCCGCCAGGCCGAGCTTCGCGCACGGCGCCGCGGCACCGCAGCGCCCCCTGCCAGACTCCGCGGCGGTTCGACGATCACGCAGCAACTGGCGAAGAACCTGCTTCTGTCGGGGGAGCGCACCGTGCTGCGCAAGGGTCAGGAGCTGCTGCTGGCCTGGATGCTGGAGCTGCTGCTGGACAAGCGCCGCATCCTGGAGCTCTACCTCAACCACGTCGAATGGGGTGAAGGCGTCTTCGGCGCGCAGGCGGCGGCGCGACACTACTTCGGCGTCGACGCCGGGCGCTTGTCGCCCGCCCAGGCGGCGCGCCTGGCGGTGATGCTGCCCGCCCCCAAGCGCTTCGAACACCAGCCCGGTTCGGCGTACCTGCAGTCGCGCGCGGCCACGATCCTCGCGCGCATGCCGGCGGTGGAACTGCCATGACCGGACGATGGCGGATACTCGCATCCGGATTTCCCGATGAGCGCCTCCTTGTCCCGGCAGATCGCCGTCGCCGCCGCGCAGCTGGTGGTGGACGACGGCCTGGAATACGCCTCGGCACGCCGCAAGGCCGCCCAGGCCGTCGGCGGCCGTCGCCTGCGCCCCTCGGACTTGCCCGGAAACGAGGTCATCGAAGATGAAGTTCATGCTTACATCGCGACCTTCCATGCCGACACCCAAGCGTTCGAATTGCGCGCGCTGCGCGAACTCGCCTTGCGCTGGATGATCCGGTTGCAGGCGCACCGGCCGCACCTGGCGGGGGCGGTATGGCGCGGAACGGCGACGCGGCTCTCGGCGATCGTGCTCGACCTCTATTGCGACGACCCGAAGAGCGCCGAAATCGATCTCATCAACCAGGGCATCGCCTTCGACACCAGCGGCTCTCCGCCAAGCTCCGATCAACGTCAGTTGGTGTTCACCATCACCGATCGATCCCAGGCTCTCGGCGACCTCGTAAGCCTGCACCTCGTCGTACACGATCTCGACGACTTGCGCGGCGCGCTCCGTCCCGATGCCCGCGGCCGCAGCTGGCGGGGCGATCTCGCGGCCGTGCAGCGGCTGCTGGCGGAGCCGCCGCGATGAGCCGGCGACAGCTGCTGCTGCTCGGCGGCGCTGGGCTCGCGGCGGGCCTGGCCGGCGCCGGGCTGGCCTGGTGGCGCCTGTCGCTTGCCCCGGCGCAGGTCGACGAGGGATTCTGGGCGCAGCGCTTCGAGCGGCCGGAGGGCGGAGAGCTCGCCTTCGCCACCCTGCGCGGGCGGCCGCTGGTGCTCAACTTCTGGGCCACCTGGTGCCCGCCCTGCCTGCAGGAGATGCCCGATCTCGACCGCCTGCAGGACGCGCACGCCGCGAGCGGGCTTCGGGTCGTCGGCCTGGCCCTGGAGGAAGCCGCGCCGGTGCGCCAGTTCCTGGCCAAGCGCCCGGTGGGCTTTGCCATCGGGCTGGCGGGCCCCGGCGGCGTGGCCCTCACGCGCCAGCTCGGCAACGACAAGGGCGGCCTGCCCTTCACCGCCGTCTTCGACCGCGCCGGCGAGTTGCGTCACCGCAAGCTCGGTCAAAGCCACTTTGCCGAACTGGACGGCTGGGTGCGCGGCCTGTAGCCGACGAACACGGCGGCCACCCGCTCGAGCGCCTTCTTCGTCGAATTCGCGCCAGTGCGCTAACAATCGTATACAAAACGCGTAAAGTCCGTCCTTCCTGAACACGATGGAACCCAGCCCGGCGTCGTCCGGTCGCTTGACCATGAGCATCCTCGTCCTCAACGGACCGAACCTGAACCTGCTCGGAACGCGCGAGCCGGACGTCTACGGCAGCACGACGCTGGAACAGATCACGAGCGAGCTGCGCACCCAGGCCGCCCAGGTCGGGGTGACGGTGGACAGCTTCCAGAGCAACCACGAGGGTGCACTCGTCGACCGCATCCAGGCCGCGCGCCTGGACGGCACCGAATTCATCGTCATCAATCCCGGCGCCTACACCCACACCAGCATCGCCATCCGCGACGCGCTGGCCGGCGTCGCGCTGCCCTTCATCGAACTGCACATCTCCAACGTCCACAAGCGCGAGCCGTTTCGGCAGCACTCCTACCTGTCCGACCTTGCCGTCGGCGTCATCTGCGGCCTGGGGGTGCACGGCTACCGCGCCGCGCTCGACTACGCCCTCGCGCACGGCGTGCGGCGGCCCTCGGCCGAGCGCGCATAGGCCGCACCACACACAGAACAACCCGTCCGAAGCGCCGCGTGCGCGATCGGCCCCGTCGAGGACTTGCCATGGATTTGAGAAAGCTCAAGACGCTCATCGACCTCGTCTCGGAATCGAACATCTCCGAACTGGAGATCACCGAGGCCGAGGGCAAGGTGCGCATCGTCAAGGCCGGCCCCGCCGCCGTGATGGTCGCAGCGCCACCCCCGATCACGGTTGCCGCGCCGACCCCGGCACCGGCGCCGGCGCCGGCCCAAGCCAGCGCGGCCGCCGCTGCGGCTGCCGCACCCGAACCCGCTGCCGCGCCGCCGGCCGCGCGCGTCGTCAAGTCACCGATGGTCGGGACCTTCTACCGCTCCGCCAGCCCGGGGGCCAAGCCCTTCGTGGAGGTCGGCAGCGCAGTCAAGGAAGGAGACCCGGTCTGCATCATCGAGGCCATGAAGATCATGAACGAGATCGAGTCCGACCTCGACGGCACCGTCACCCGCATCCTGTGCGAGAACGGGCAGGCGGTCGAGTTCGGTCAGCCGCTGTTCGAACTCGAGTAGGACCTGCGCGTGTTCAAGAAGATCCTCATCGCCAACCGCGGCGAGATCGCCCTGCGCATCCAGCGCGCCTGCCGCGAGATGGGCATCAAGGCCGTCATCGTCTACTCCGAGGCCGACCGCGAGGCCAAGTACGTCAAGCTCGCCGACGAGGCGGTGTGCATCGGCCCCGCCGCGTCGAGCCAGAGCTACCTCAACATGCCGGCCATCATCTCGGCGGCCGAGGTCACCGACGCCGAGGCGATCCACCCCGGCTACGGCTTCCTCGCCGAGAACGCCGACTTCGCCGAACGCGTCGAGAAGAGCGGCTTCGTCTTCATCGGGCCGAGCCCGGAAGCGATCCGCATGATGGGCGACAAGGTCTCGGCCAAACAGGCGATGATCAAGTCCGGCGTGCCGTGCGTTCCGGGCAGCGAAGGCGTACTGCCCGAGGAGCCCAAGGAGATCATCCGCATCGCGCGCCAGATCGGCTACCCGGTGATCATCAAGGCCGCGGGCGGCGGCGGCGGTCGCGGCATGCGCGTCGTGCACACCGAGGCGGCGCTGGTGAACGCCGTGCAGACCACGCGCACCGAGGCTGCCGCGGCCTTCGACAACCCTGCGGTCTACATGGAGAAGTTCCTCGAGAACCCGCGCCACGTCGAGATCCAGGTGCTGGCCGACACGCACCGCGGCGCCGTGTGGCTGGGCGAGCGCGACTGCTCGATGCAGCGGCGCCACCAGAAGATCATCGAGGAGGCGCCGGCGCCGGGCATCCCGCGGCGCATCATCGAGCGCGTGGGCGACCGCTGCGCCAGCGCCTGCAAGAAGATCGGCTACCGCGGCGCGGGCACCTTCGAGTTCCTGTTCGAGAAGGGCGAGTTCCATTTCATCGAGATGAACACGCGGGTGCAGGTCGAGCACCCGGTGACCGAACTCGTCACCGGCGTCGACATCGTGCAGATGCAGATCCGCATCGCCGCGGGCGAGAAGCTGCCCTTCACGCAGCGCCAGATCGAGGTGCGCGGCCACGCCATCGAGTGCCGCGTCAACGCCGAGGATCCGTACAAGTTCACGCCCTCGCCCGGCCGCATCACGACCTGGCACATGCCCGGCGGCCCGGGCGTGCGCGTGGACTCGCACGTCTATGCCAACTACAGCGTGCCGCCGAACTACGACTCGATGATCGGCAAGATCATCGTGCATGCGGATACCCGGGAGCAGGCCTTGGCGCGCATGCGCACCGCCTTGTCCGAAACGGTCGTGGAAGGCATCCAGACCAACATCCCGCTGCACGCCGAGCTCATGGTCGACGCCAAGTTCGTCGAGGGCGGCACCAGCATCCACTACCTCGAGAAATGGCTGGCGCAGCGCCGACGCTAGACATGAGATCCCCACGCCGACTCCGTTCGCTGCCCTCCGAGGGGGCGTCCAGGGGCTTCGGAACGGCCGCGCGATCCTGACGATGTTCGAGCTCGTCCTGCAGGCGCCGCAGGCGCTGGTGGAGCCCCTCGGCGACGCGCTCGGCGACGAGCTCGACGCCTTGTCGGTGTCGGTCGAGGACAGCGACGCCGACACCGGAGACGAACACCCCCTCTTCGGCGAACCCGGCATGCCGGCACCGGCCGCAGCCTGGGAGCGCTCGACGCTGCGCGCGCTCTTCGCCGAGCGGGCCCAGGCGGAAGCGGCGGCGACGCGGCTGTTGGCACAGGACTGGACGCAGGGGCTGCAGGTCAGCGCGATAGAGGAACTCCCCGAGCAGGACTGGGTGCGCATCACGCAAAGCCAGTTCGAGCCGATCGCGATCACACCCTCGTTCTGGGTCGTGCCGAGCTGGCACGAGCCTCCGGCCCAGGCCCGGCGCGTGCTGCGACTGGATCCGGGAACGGCCTTCGGCACCGGCGCGCACCCGACGACGCGCATGTGCCTGCGCTGGATCGCGCAGCAGGCCGAGCAAGGGCACGGCGAGCGCCTCGCGCGCGTGCTCGACTACGGCTGCGGCTCGGGCATCCTCGCCATCGCAGCGGCGCTGCACGGCGCAGGCGCGGTCGATGCCGTCGACATCGACCCCGCGGCGCTGACCGCGACCGACGCCAATGCCGCCGCCAACGGCGTCACGTTGAACACCGGCCTGCCGCAAGCCGCCAGCGGACGCTACGCCACGGTGCTGGCGAACATCCTGGCCTCGCCGCTGAAGCTGCTGGCGCCGCTGCTGTGCGCGCACCTGGCCCCCGGCGGCGCGCTGGCGCTTGCCGGCATCCTCGCGCGCCAGACGGCCGAGCTCCAGGACGCCTATGCGCCCTGGCTGCGGCTGGCGGTCGCCGACGAGCAGGAGGGCTGGGTCCTGCTCGTCGGTTCGGCGCCGGCGGCCGTCCCGTTGACGGGACGCTGAGCCCGCCGGCGGGCGGATGCGATGATCGTGCGATGAGCCTCGCCACGCGCTGTCCCTCATGCAGCACCGTCTTCCGCGTCGTGCAGGACCAGTTGCGCGTTTCCGAAGGCTGGGTGCGCTGCGGGCGTTGCGGCGAAGCCTTCAACGCGCTCGAGGCGATGGTGACGTGGCCACCGCCGCAAGCGCCGGCCGCTCCCGTGATCGCACCGGAGACCGCGGCTGCCGCCGAGCCGGACCCGGCCACGGACGAATCCGCCAAGACCGACGTGGCGGCAATCGCGGCGACGCCGCCCGAGCCCGCCGCGGAGATCCCCGAGTTCGCCGCGCCGTCGGACCCCGTCCCATTCGCGCCGCCGGCCGGCGTCGCGTTCGTGACCAGCGACGGGGCCGTGGCGCCGCAGGCCGCACACGCGCCGACCAGCGATGTCGTGACCGAAGGCGCAGACGCCTCGGCCCGCAGCGACGAAGCGCATGCACCGGACGACGAGGATCAAGCGCGCCCGGAGCGTGAGGAGCGTCGAGAGGAACAGGCGGGCGACGGTGGCGAAGGCCAGCGGCGTACGCGGCGGCGCGAATCGTCCGCCATGCCGGCGCCTTCGTTCGTGAAGCAGGCCGACCGTGCTGCGCGCTGGAGGCGGCCGTGGGTGCGCGCCGGCTTGTCGCTGCTGCTGCTGCTGGCCATGCTTGGCCTGGCCGGACAGGCGGCCTACGCGTTTCGGGCGCGTCTTGCGGCCGGACATCCGCTTGCGCGCGCGTTCCTGCTGCAGGCCTGTGCGCGGCTGAACTGCCGCGTCGACGACTACCGAGACATCGACGCACTCGTGGTGGAGAGCAGCGACCTCACCCCCATGTCCGGCGCGGCGCTCTACCGCCTCTCGCTCACGCTGCGCAACCGCGCCACGGTCGAAGTCGCAGCGCCGGCGCTGGACCTCGCCGTCACCGACGCACAGGGCCGACAGATCGCACGCCGCATGCTGACGATGCCCGACCTGAGCCTGCCGCTGCGCACCCTGCGCCCGGGCAGCGAGCTGCCGATCACCGCACCGCTGGCCATCGACGGCCAGGTCAGCGGCTACACCGTCGAGATCTTCTACCCCTGAACGCGCCCTCGCGCGCCTTGCCCCGAACTGGAGACACCATGGCCGCCCTGATCTGCGGATCGCTTGCCTTCGACACCATCACCAACTTCAACGGCCGCTTCGCGCAGCAGATCCTGCCCGACCAGGTGCACATCCTGAACGTGTCCTTCCTCGTGCCGACCCTACGCCGCGAATACGGCGGCTGCGCCGGCAACATCGCCTACACGCTGCAGGCCCTGGGCGGCGAGCCGGTGGTGATGGCCGCGCTCGGCAACGACGGCGGCGACTACCTCCGGCGCATGCACGACTGGGGGGCCGACGTCTCGCTGGTGCTGCGCGACGAGTCGACCTACACGGCGCAGGCGATCATCATCACCGACACCGACAACAACCAGATCACCGCCTTCCACCCCGGCGCGATGCAGCAGGCCCACCGCATCGAGCTGCCGCAGCGCGACGACCTGAAGATCGCCATCATCGCGCCCGACGGGCGCGACGGCATGCTGCGCCGCGCGGCGCAGCTGCACGCGGCCGGCATCCCCTTCGTCTTCGACCCCGGGCAGCAGTTGCCGATGTTCGACGGTGCCGAACTGAAGGCCTTCGTCGAACGCGCCCGCTGGATCGCCGTCAACGACTACGAGGGGCGCATGCTCTGCGAGCGCACGGGGCTGTCGCTGCAAGCGATGTCGCGCCTGGGTCTCGACGGCGTCGTCGTGACCCTGGGACACGAAGGCTGCGACCTCTGGGTCGAGGGCCGCTGCGAGCGCGTGCCCGGCGTGGCCGCGACCGAGGTCGTCGATCCGACCGGCTGCGGCGACGCCTTCCGCGGCGCGCTGCTGTTCGGGTTGGAGCAGGGCTGGCCGCTGCGCCGTTGCGTCGAACTCGGCAACCGTCTCGGTGCCCTGAAGATCGCCCACCGCGGTGGGCAGAACCACCCCGTCGACCGCTCTCAACTGGGACTGTGACGCCGCGGCGCGGCGCGCATTCGGCCGGTCAGCCGTCCAGGCCTGCAATCTGCGCCCGCAGCCAGTCCTCGACCTGCGCCGCCGCGCAGTCCAGGTGAACGCGCTTGCGACGCGAGAGCGCTCCCGCGCGCACGCTGACGGCGCGCCGCGGCAGGCCCAGCGAACGCGCCAGCCACTGCTGCAGTTCGGCATTGGCGCGTCCCTCGATCGCAGGAGCACCAAGGCGCAGCCGCAGCGCGCCATCGTGCAGGCCGGCCACCGCGGTGCGGCCGGCATTCGGAACCACCTGCACGAGCAACTCGCAAGCCTGGCCGGCTTGCATGCGCACGAGGCAGGGGAAGGCGTCTGCAGCAGACTTCAACGAGGACTTCGGAACGACGAGACTGCGGGACGAAAAAGAACCCGGCCACAGCCGGGTTCTGCCACGAGGTTCCGGAACCCTGGGGATGGGCGACACCCCCGAAGAAAACGCGGTTCCGCGGCGCCCGTCAGGGTTTGTTGCCGGTCGGGAAAGGCCAAGCGGCGGCGGGACTCAGGGCCGTCTTCGCAGCAGGGGCCGCAGGGGCAGGGGCAGCCTTCTTCGCGGCCTTGCGCGCCGCAGGCTTCTTCGCCGCCGCCTTCTTCGCCGGTGCGGCCTTCTTCGCCGCAACCTTCTTCACGGCGACCTTCTTCACGGCGACCTTCTTCGCCGCCGCCTTCTTCGCGGGTGCCTTCTTGGCCGCGACCTTCTTCGCGGGGGCCTTCTTGGCAGCGACCTTCTTCGCCGGGGCCGCCTTCTTCGCCGGGGCCTTCTTCGCCGGGGCCGCCTTCTTCGCCGGGGCCTTCTTCGCCGGGGCCGCCTTCTTCGCTGCCGCCTTCTTGGCCGGCGCCTTCTTCGCAGTTGCCATTTCGAATCTCCTTGATCAAGTTGCAAAGAGCACCGTGCTGCTGCATACAGCACGACGATTCACCGTCCGCCGGTCTTCGACCGGGAAAAGGCCCCGGACTTGCCGCGATACGGTGAACGGGGAAGCGAATCGGACCGCGGCATCTGACGTGCGCTGGTTCGCGTTCGCGGATCTCGAGTGATCGCCGGGTGCGGCGAAGCGGCAGCGGGTTCGTGCAGCGCGCGCTCCACCTTGCGTGAAGCGGTGAACGTCGCTCGGCCGGTGAAGGTTGAAGGCGGGTCGTCGATCACGCAGCGTGGGCCCGGCCTGCGCTGCATGGGCAATCGTCGATGAGGGCTTGGTGTCTTCGTCCAAGACAAGCATGTGTCGTGCGTCCCGTGCGGCGCAATTATCCGAGTGTTGCGCAGCAACACCAAGCACTTGTTGACAGTGATGCGCGCGTGATGTTGCGGGTGTGCATCGAAGCGATGCACGACGCGCGACGCAGGATGACTTCGACGCGCGGCTGCGCCTGAAGTCGTGTCAACGCGAGCGCTGCATGCGCGGCCACACGCCGACGTTCGACGCGCTCAGCGCGCGCGCCAATCGCGACCAGCGAAAGCCGGCCCCGGGATCGCGCTTGCGCCCCGGCGCCACGTGCTCGTGTCCGACGATCTCGGCGATCGGGTACTGCTTCACGATCGCACGCAGCAGCCGCGCCAGCGCGCGGTACTGCGCGGCGGCGAAGCTGCGGCCTTCGAGCCCTTCGATCTCGATGCCGATCGACCAGTCGTTGCAGCGCTCGCGTCCACGCCAGCTCGAGACGCCGGCATGCCAGGCACACTCGTCGCCGGCAACGAACTGCAGCACGAGACCGTCGCGCCGCACGAAGAAGTGCGCCGACACGCGCACGCCGCGCAGACTCTCGAAGCTCGCATGTCGGGCCGGATCGAGCGTGTTCAGGAACAGGCGCCGCACCGCGTCACCGCGCAGCACTCCCGGAGGCAGGCTGATCGAATGCAGCACCACCAGGCGCGGCGGCTCGGACCGCGGCTCCCGGTTCGGCGACGCGTATGCACGTGCGCCTGTTTACCACCCGTCGTGCCAGCGCGGTTCGCGTCGTCGCGCCTTCATTGCCGTCGGGTGCGCGCGCGCGACGCGCATCAAGCGCCGTCTCCGCGCGGCTCCGTTGCGCTGTCCTGACCACCGATGCCCAGGCGCGCCATGCGATAGCGCATCTGTCGCAGCGACAGCCCCAGACTCGCGCCCGCCGCGGTGCGGTTGTAGCGATGGCGCTCGAGCGCACGCTCGAGGATTTCGCGCTCCACCTGATCGAGATGGGCGGCAAGATCGGCGGGCAGCGGCGCCGCTGCCGTCGGCAGCAGGCCCGGCGTCGCCCGCACGGACGCGGTCGCGTCCGCATCCGCATCCGCCGAACGCGCGCCGCTCTCGTGCTCGAGCGCTTCCAGTGCGGCGTCGGGAAGCCCCAGGTCCTCGCACTCGATGCGGGCGCCCCCGGACAGCGCCAGCGCCCGGTGCAGCAGGTTCTCGAGTTCGCGCACGTTGCCCGGGAAGGCGTAGCGACGCAACTGCGCCAGCGCCCCCTCGCTCAACTCGGGCGCCGGCTCGACACCGGCGTCCGCGGCCACGCGCTCGACGAGCGCGGCGCAGATGCGCGGCAGGTCATCCAGGCGCTCGCGCAGCGGCGGCACGGCGATGCGGATGACGTTGAGGCGGTAGTACAAATCCTGGCGGAAGCGGCTCGCCGCGACTTCGGCGGTCAAGTCCTTGTGCGTGGCGCTGACGATGCGCACGTTGACCGTGAGCTCGGCCGTGCTGCCCAGCGGCCGCACCGCGCGCTCCTGGATCACGCGCAACAGCTTGCTCTGCATCGACAACGGCAGTTCGCCGATCTCGTCGAGGAAGAGCGTGCCGCCGTGCGCGGCCTGGAAGAAGCCCTCCCGGTCTTCCTGCGCACCGGTGAAGGCGCCCTTGCGATAGCCGAAGAACTCGGCCTCCAGCAGCGCCTCGGGAATGGCGCCGCAGTTGACGGCGACGAAGGCCTGCACGGCGCGCGGCGAGACCTCGTGAATCGCCCGCGCGACGAGTTCCTTGCCGGTACCCGACTCCCCGTGCACGAGCACGGGCGCCATGCTGCGCGCGACCTTCTCGATCAGGGAGCGCACCTGCTGCATCGGCGCCGAGTCGCCGACCAAACGCTGCATGGCCGCCGTCGCGCCCGCGCGCCGCGCCGCCGGCGCGCGCTGCGCGCGCGCCGGCACATCGTGCGCGCCCGCGGTGATGGCGCGCATTTCGCCCACCGGCGCCGGAGCGCGGCCCAGCGCCGTCGCCACCACCGAGCGGAATTGCCGCAGGTCGACCGGCTTCGTGAGGTAGTCGTAGGCGCCGGCCTTGAGCGCCTCGACGGCGTTCTCGGCCGAACCGTAGGCGGTGATGACGATTCCCGTCTCGCGCCGACCGTGTTCGTCCATGCGCCGCAGCAGATCCAGTCCGGTGCCGTCGGGCAGCCGCATGTCGGTGATGACGACGGCGAAGCGCTGCCGCTGCAGCGCCTCCCAGGCCTCCTCGACGGAGCCCGCGCTCTCCACGTCGAAGCCTTCGCGCACCAGCGTCAGTTCGTACAGCGTGCGCAGGTCGGGCTCGTCGTCGACGACGAGCAGGCGCTGGTTGACGGCTTCGTTCACGGCTCGGATCGGGGGACGAGCCCCAGGGTGGCAGGGGTCGGGTCGAGCGCACCGCGCAGCAGCAGCACGCGGAACTCGTTGCGCAGCCGCGCCGCGCCTGGCCGGGCCCGGTACTCGATGCTGGCGCGATTGCGCTCGCACAGCTCGCGGCAAATGTACAGGCCCAGCCCCGATCCTCGACTGCGCGTGGAAAAGAAGGGTTCGAAGAGATGGCGTTCGACCTCCGGCGGAATGGGCGGGCTGTCGCTGGCGACGACGAGCTGCGCACGCTGCGCATCCAGCGCCGCCAGATGCAGCACGATCGCCCCACGGGCCGGGCTGGCGTGACGGTGCGCGTTGTCGAGCAGGTTGACGAGCACGCGGCGCAGGTGTTCGGGGTCGAAGCTGACACCCAGCGGCTCGGTCGGCAGTTCGACGCTCAGACGGCTCTGCGTCCCCAGCGCGAGCCCGACCGTGCGCGCCCACTCCGAGGCCACGGCCGCCACCTCGGCGGCGGCATCGATCACGCGCACCAGCGGCGGCGTGCCCGGCGCCGCCTCCATCACTTCGTCGACGATGCGCTTGAGCCGCTCGACGTTGTCGGCGACGATGCGCGTCAACTGCTGCTGCGTCGGCTCGAGGCCGTCCTCCGACAGCAGCGCGTTGGCCTGCGAGATCGCCGCCAGCGGGTTGCGGATCTCGTGCGCGATGCCCGCCGACACGCGCCCCATCGCCGCCAGCTTCTCCTGCTGCAGGCGCGCCTGCGCGGTGCGCACGTCCTCCAGCAGCAGCACGCCGAAGGCGTCTCCGGCATCCACGCCCTGGTCGATGTCGCGCCGGCGCAGGAAGCGCATGCGCACGCGCAGGCCGCGTCGGAATCCGCCCTCGAACTCGAGCGTGAGGTCGCGCCCCTCCTCCGGCCAGGTCGCGGGGTCGGCCAGCGCCGCGCGCACCGCTTCGGCCAGCGGCGCCCAGGCCTGCCGAGTCGCGAGCAGGAAGGGCGCGCTGGGCGCCAGGCCCTGCTCGGCGAGCAGGCCGCGTGCCGCCGGATTGGCCGCGCGCACGCGCAGGCGGTGGTCGACGACGAGCACGCCGTCGACCATCTCCTCGATCATCAGCCGATTGAGCTGCGCCTGCTGGCGCGCCAGCTCGAGGCTGCCGCGTGCAGCCAGTTCCTCGCGCACCAGGCGTCCCGCCAGTTCGCCGGAGAGCAGCGTGATGAGGAACAGCCCCAGGCCCGAAAGCCCGGCCTGCATCATCAGTGCGCTGAGGTCGCCGCCCTGCAGCGACGCGCGCCAGGCGGTGAACAGCAGCAACAGCGTCACCGCAGCCGCCGTGGCCAGCGCCAGCAGGCGCCGCGTGAGCACGCCGGCCATGAGCACCGGGAGCACCAGCAGCGCGGCGTAGTTGAAGCTGGACGCGGGCTCGAGCAGGCGCAGGCCACCGAAGGCCGCGAGGTCGACGCCGATCGTCACCGCCCACTGCAGGCGCGCGCGGCCGCGCGAAGGCCGGCCCGTGCCGAGCTGCCAGCGCCGCGGCAGCAGCCAGAAGCTGATCGCCTGCGCCGCGTAGGCCAGGCACAGGATTCCCGACGCCACCGATGGGCGCATGCCCAGCAGCCCGCCCGCCGCCTGCACCGCCACGAGCACGAGACCGACAACCGCACGAGCGGCCGCGTAGGTGCGATGCACGCGCACGAGCGCGGTCTCCTGCGCCGTCGCCACGCGCCGCGCCTCGCGCGTCATGAAGCGGCTGTCGGCCGCGGCCTCGCCACCGGCCGCCAGGCCCGGGTCGAAGAACGACTCCGGCGCTTCCGCGTGGCGCTCGCCGTCGACGCCGATGGCGCCGAACCAGGACTCGTCGGGCCGGCTTGCGCCGGCGCCGCGGCGATCGCGCTTGCGCCGGTCGCTCTGCCGACGGTCGCCGGTGCGGCGTTCGCCGGCGCGCCGCTCCGGCGGCGTCGCGGACGGCGGGTCGCGGTCCTCGGCCACGATCACGGCGCGAATCCGGGACGCCGTCAACGCGGCCCGGCCAGGCGGTGCTCCCGGCTGCAGTAGGCGCGCCCCGCGGCGTCCATCACCGCGTCCTCGCGCGGCAGGTGCACGCCGCAGTGCACGCAGGCCAGCATCGGCGCGGCCTGGTCGCCGCGTGGCCGTGACCGCTTCGCCTGCGCATCCCGCCCGTCGGAGGAGCGGCGGCGCGACGCCATCGCCCAGAAGACGACGGCCACGACGAGCACGATCAGGAGGTACTTCATCGGGAGGCGAGTGTGATGGCAAGCGGGCGCCGGAGACGACGGCTTCAGCCGGGCGCGCGCCCGAGCAGGACTTCCAGCACGAAGCGCGATCCAACGTAGGCCAGCAGCAGCAGCACCGTGCCGACGTAGAGCCAGCGCGTGGCACGGCGCCCGCGCCAGCCGTAGAGCCTTCGGCCGGCGACGAGCGCGGCGAAGACCACCCAGCTCAGCACCGAGAACACGGTCTTGTGGTCCCAGCGCCAGTGCACGGTGTCGAGGAGCCCGATCAGCTCCGTCGCGGACAGCACGACGAAGCCGACCTCGACGAAGCGAAAGGTGAGCCGTTCGAGCTGCAACAGCGGCATGGAGCGGCTGCCGTTGCCGCCACCGCTGCTGGCCGTGCCGTCCGCACCGGCGCCGCGACCCGGCAGCGGGCGCTTGAGCCGCAATCGGCGCTCGGCGGCATCGAGCAGGACACCGTGCAGCACCGCGGCGCCGAAGAGCCCGTAGGCGCCGATGCCGAGCACGAAGTGCAGCGCCGCCGCCGGCGTGCCGAGGTGGTAGGGCTCGCCCGGGAAAAAGGCCGCGAGCAGGACGACCAGCAGGCCCACCGGCGCCAGCCAGCCGCGCACCGCGGGCAAGGGCACGAAGCGGCTCTCGACGCCGTGCAGCCCGATGACGATCCAGACGGTGAGCGACAGCACCGGCGCGAAGCCCAGTCGCGTGCCCTGCCCGCTGGCCACCGTGCCGCCGAGATCCAGCAGCAGTGCCAGCAGGTGCACGAGCCAGGCGGCAGGCAAGGCGCGCGCGGCCACGCGCTCGAAGCCCGGGCCGCGCACGGCCGCCATCGCGTAGAGCACGCCGGCCGCCGCGCCAACCCAGCCGCTGGCCAGGGCGGTGGCGGAGCCCGACGATAGAATCATGGCTCCAGTGTACTGATGCGGCGTGCGCCGGCACGTCGCCGCGCGATGGCCTCGACCCTTTCCGACCGCCTCTCGCGGCTGGTCAAGACGATGCGCGGGCAGGCGCGCATCACCGAAAGCAACATCCAGGACATGCTGCGCGAGGTGCGCATGGCCTTGCTGGAGGCCGACGTCGCCCTGCCCGTGGTGCGCGACTTCATCGCCCGCGTCAAGGACAAGGCGCTCGGTCAGGAGGTCACGGGCTCGCTCAACCCGGGCCAGGCGCTGGTGGGCATCGTGCACAAGGAACTCGCCGCGACCATGGGCGAGGGCGTTTCCGACCTCGACCTCGCCACGCAGCCGCCGGCGGTGATCCTGATGGCCGGCCTGCAGGGATCGGGCAAGACGACCTCGACGGCCAAGCTCGCGCGCCACCTGATCGAGAAGCGCAAGAAGAAGGTGCTCACCGTCTCCGCCGACGTCTACCGGCCGGCGGCGATCGAGCAGCTGAAGACCGTGAGCGCGCAGGCCGGCGCGCAGTGGTTTCCCTCGACGCCGGAGCAGAAGCCGCGCGAGATCGCGCTCGCCGCGCTCGACCACGCGCGCCGTCACTACGTCGACGTGCTCATCGTCGACACCGCCGGGCGACTGGGCATCGACGAAGCGCTGATGACCGAGATCCGCGAGCTGCACGCGCTGCTCTCGCCCGTGGAGACGCTGTTCGTCGTCGACGCCATGCAAGGCCAGGACGCCATCAACACCGCGCGCGCCTTCAAGGAGGCGCTGCCGCTCACCGGCATCGTGCTCACCAAGCTCGACGGCGACTCGCGCGGCGGCGCGGCGCTGTCGGTACGCCAGGTCACCGGTGCGCCGATCAAGTTCGCCGGCGTGTCCGAGAAGATCGACGGTCTCGAGGTCTTCGATGCCGAGCGCCATGCCGGGCGCGTGCTCGGCATGGGCGACATCGTCGCCCTCGTCGAGGAGGTGCAGAAGGGCGTCGACCTGAAGGCCGCACAGCAACTCGCCGAGAAGGTGAAGAGCGGCGGCTTCGACCTCGAGGACTTCCTGCTGCAGATCACGCAGATGAAGAAGATGGGCGGCCTCTCCAGCCTCGTCGACAAGCTGCCCTCGCAGCTCGCCTCCAAGGCGCAGGGCGCCGACATGGACCGCGCCGAGCGTGACGTGCGCCGCATGGAAGGCATCATCCGCGCGATGACGCCGCTCGAGCGGCGCAAGCCCGAACTCATCAAGGCCTCGCGCAAGCGCCGCATCGCCGCCGGCGCCGGCGTGCAGGTGCAGGAGGTGAACCGCCTGCTCAACCAGTTCGGCCAGATGCAGGGGATGATGAAGAAGATGAAGGGCGGCGGGCTGATGAAGATGATGCGCCGCATGGGCGGCCTCGGCGGCCTGGGCGGGGGCGGCTTTCCGGGAATGCCGCCGCGTTGAGCGGCTCGCCGCACGCTGGCGCCCGTGCGCATCGATCCCGGGTCGATACCCGGGTGATGGCAAGAACTGACCCGAAAAGCCGGCTACGGAAACGATTCGATACGTCCGCAGTCCGCAAGCGGTTGACCGCACCCGCCCGCGCCGCGAAGCTTGCACCCCCTTGCACGTTGAACGCGCCCCTGGGCGGTGCGCCGGGTCCGATCCATGAACCTGCTCGACTCCACCTCGACGATGGTGCTTGCGGCCACACTGGCCCTCTTGATCATGCTGCTGGTGGCACGCCTGCGCGGCCGGCAGCAGGGCCGGCGCAGCGTGCGCGAGGCGCTGGACACGGTGCAGGACTGGCCGCCCGAGCCCGCGCGCGTGATGACGGTGCAGGAGCGTCAATGCCACGACCTGTTGCGGCGCGCGCTGCCGGGCTACATGGTGCTGGCGCAGGTGCCGCTGTCGCGCTTTCTGCGCGTGCCCACGCGGCACTCCTACGCCGACTGGCTGCAGCGCGTGGGTTCCTACAGCGCCGACCTGCTCGTTTGCGACACCGGCTCGCGCGTGCTGGCGGTGATCGACGTGCGCCCCGAGGACGAGAGTGCACGCAGCCGGCGTCGCCACGAACGACTGGGGCGCGTGCTGCGCGCCGCCGGCATCCGCGTGCACGTCTGGCGCGAAGGACACCTGCCCTCCCCCGCCGAAGTGCGCACGGCGCTCGCGCACGATCTCGTGCGCGGCAGCGGGCCGATGCAGCCTGTGCCCAGCAGTTCGCGGCCGATGCCCCTGATCCCCATCCCGGAGACGCAGGAGCTCGATGCGCTGCTCGCCGAGGGCGACGCTGCCGTACGCGATGCCGGCAACGAGCCGGTGCCCTCGGGCTTCCTCGACGACTTCGCGGACTCGCGCCCGGCACCCGCCGGCTGAAGGCGTGCGGCATGCGCCCAGGCGCCCGCGGGCACGGCTGCGCGGCGACGCTCAGTCCAGCAGCGCGCGCGCAAACTCGCGCGCATTGAACGGCTGCAAGTCCTCCAGCGCCTCGCCCACGCCGATGAAGTAGACCGCCAGCGGGCGCTTCGCCTCGCTGCACCAGCGCGCGATCGCCGCCAGCACGCCGCCCTTGGCGGTGCCGTCGAGCTTGGTGACGACGAGCCCGGTGAGCCCGAGCGCGGCGTCGAAGGCCTGTACCTGGGCAAGCGCGTTCTGGCCCGTATTGCCGTCCACGACGAGCAGCACTTCGTGCGGCGCATCCGGCTGGGCCTTGGCGATCACGCGCTTGATCTTCTTCAGCTCCTCCATCAGGTGCAGTTGCGTCGGCAGCCGCCCTGCGGTGTCGGCGATGACCACATCGCAGCCGCGCGCACGGCCGGCATTCACGGCATCGAAGCTCACCGCTGCCGGGTCGCCGCCCTCCTGGCTGACGATCTCCACGCGGTTGCGGTCGGCCCACGCCGCGAGCTGCTCGCGCGCGGCGGCGCGAAAGGTGTCGGCGGCGGCCAGCAGCACGCGCTGGTCGGCAGCCGCCAGGTGGCGCGTGAGCTTGCCGATCGTCGTCGTCTTGCCGGCGCCGTTGACGCCGGCGACCATGATCACCGTCGGCGTGTGCTGGCCGACGACGAGGCCGCGCTCGAGCGGCCGCAGCAGTTCGGTGATGGCGTCGGCGAGCAAGGCCTTGACCGTCGCGACGTCGGTCGCCTTGTTCTCCTTCACGCGGCGCTTGAGGTCGGCGAGCAGCGCCTGCGTGGCGCCGACGCCGGCGTCGGCCATGAGCAGCGCGGACTCGAGATCCTCGTAGAGCGCCTCGTCGATGCGCGTGCCGGTGAAGACCTGGGCGATGCTGCCGCCGGTCTTGCGCAGTCCCTGCCTGAGCCGCGTGAGCCAGCCGGCCTTTGGCGCCGCCTCCGCAGTCGCTGCCGGCTGCGGACTCGCGTCCTGCGGGGTGGCCTCTGCAGGCGGCGCCTGCGTTGCCTCAGGCGCGGCCGGAACCGGGAGCGAAGACGGCGGCGGCGGGGACGCGGGTGGGGCCTTCTTCTTGAAAAAACTGAACATCTTGATCGATCAGGCGCACGCTCGGTATACTTTTTGGTTCAGGCGCTTTAGCTCAGTTGGTTAGAGCGACGGAATCATAATCCGCAGGTCCGGGGTTCGAGTCCCTGAAGCGCCACCACCATCCAGAGCCTGGCGACGCGAGTTCGTGATCGGTCCCGCGCGTCACGACGACCGGCCCCTTCTCGAGGCGAGGTGACGGCCATCGTTCCACGGCTGCGTCCTTTCTTCGCTTCCCGCTTGCCCTTCGTCCGCGCCATGGCGAGGCTGGTGGGCGCCACGCTGCTGGAGCAGAGCGACGAGCGGGTTCTGCAGCGCCGATACATGCAGCTTGAAGGCGTGCAGACCCTCGGCGATACTGCCCCGGCTCGCCTGCCGGCAGGGCAGCGCTGAGCACCGCGTACATCTCCCGTCCGGGCGGTGGAGTGACACCACGCGCCGGGACACGATCCATGGACGCCAGCCGTGGGCTCGCCACCTTCGACGCATGAACTCATCCGCCGGCGGCATTGTTCGCGTCCTCGCGCTGCTTCTCTTTCTGGGCATCGCGCTGCTCGCCAGCTGCGCACTGCCGTCCATGCCGCAGCGGCCTGACTCACGTGCGCTCGATGCCGACGCGGCCGCGCAAACCGCGCTTGGCAGGGCACTGGCGCCGCGCCTGCAGCGGCATCCGGATCGAAGCGGCTTGCACCTGCTGGGCGATCCGCTGGAGGCATTCGCCGCGCGCATGCTGCTGGCACATGCAGCGCAGCGCAGCCTCGACGTGCAGTACTACATCTGGCGCGGCGACCAGACCGGCACCTTGTTGCTGCACGCGCTGCTCAACGCCGCCGATCGCGGCGTACGCGTACGGCTGTTGCTCGATGACGGCGGGACGTCCGGACTCGATCGCGAACTGGCAACGCTGGCGCAGCACCCGCACATCGAGGTCCGTCTGTTCAACCCCTTCGCGCTGCGCTGGCCCAAGCCGCTGGGCTACCTGACCGACTTCGCGCGCACCAACCGGCGCATGCACAGCAAGTCGTTCACGGCCGACAACCGCGTCAGCATCGTCGGCGGGCGCAACGTGGGCGACGAATACTTCGGCGCCAGCGACGGCGTCGTGTTTGCGGATCTCGACGTGCTGGCGGTCGGTTCGGTCGTCGAAGAGGTGTCGACCGAATTCGATCGCTACTGGGCCAGCCTGTCGGCCTGGCCGGCGCAGGCGATCCTGCCCGCTCCCGATCCCGCCGCGCTGCAGGAACTGTCCGCGCGCGCGTCCGCCCTCACCCATTCCGATTCGGCGCAGGCCTACGTCCGCGCCGTGCGCGACACGGCCTTCATCCAGGACTTGCTCGCGCAGCGCCTGAGCCTGCACTGGAGCCGCGTGGAAATGGTCAGCGACGATCCGGCCAAGGCCTTGGGTCAGGCCGAGCCGAAAGGCTTGCTGATCGATCAGCTGCACCGCGCCGTCGGTACGCCGCAGCGCTCCATCATGCTGGTGTCGCCGTACTTCGTGCCGACGTCGGCGGGCACCGACGCGCTGTTGCGCCTGCGCGAACGCGACATCACGGTGCGCGTGATGACCAACGCCTACGAGGCGACCGACGTGCCGCTGGTGCATGCCGGCTACGCCAAGCATCGCAAGGCCTTGTTGCGGGGTGGCGTGGACTTGTACGAGATGCGGCGCTCGGCGCTGTCGCCGGGCGCGGAGCGTGGCCCGCGCCCGAATCGGCTGGGCAGTTCGGGATCCAGCCTGCACGCCAAGACCTTCGCGGTGGATGGCGAGCGCGTCTTCGTCGGTTCGTACAACTTCGACCCGCGTTCGGCCCTGTTGAACACCGAACTGGGCTTCGTCATTCACAGCCCGGAGTTCGCGCAGCTCGTCGAGCGCGTGTTCGATACCGAAGTGCCCAGGCGCTCCTACACGCTGCGCCTGTCCGGACGCGACGAGATCGAATGGCTGGACACGGCCCACGAACCGCCCCTGGCGCATCGCGTCGAGCCGAACAGCACGTGGTGGAGTCGTGCCATGCTGCGCCTGTTGGCGTGGCTGCCGATCGACTGGCTGCTATAGCGTCCCGCGGCAAGCGAGCGTGCGGGAAGGGCCTCCCGGTATTCCGATCGTGCCCAACGCGTGGTGCCGCCCCACAGCCACGGAACAGCCACTTCGGGCTCTTCCCGGAGATCAGCGATTTGTGGAAGTCGTTGATCTACAGGGGGTTTCCTGGTCGGGGTGAGAGGATTCGAACCTCCGGCCTCTACGTCCCGAACGTAGCGCTCTACCAGGCTAAGCTACACCCCGATGCGGGCCGCGCGACCGGACGGTGCGCTCCCGAGGACCGCTTCACGCGCGCTGCCGCAACCGCCATCGCGTCACGACGACCGGTGAACGGCCCGAACACATAATTCTAGCAGGGCGCGGCGCGCTTCCGATTCCGGCAACGTGGCCAGGCACGCGCGTGCACGGTCGGCCTCGGCCTCGGCGGCGGCGCGCGTGGCCTGCAGGGCACCGGTGCGTTGCACCAGTGCGACGATCTCCGGCAGCCGCTCGACTTCGCCGTGCTCGATCGCACTGCGCACCAGTTGCCGCTCGTCCTCGGTGCCGCGCTGCATCGCCAGCAGCAGCGGCAGCGTGGGTTTGCCTTCGCGCAGATCGTCGCCGATGTTCTTGCCCAGGTCTTCGCTCTTGCCTTCGTAGTCGAGCAGATCGTCGACGAGCTGGAAGGCCGTGCCCAGGGCGCGCCCGTAGTCGGCGCAGCGATCCTCGAGCGCGCGGTCCGCGCCGCCGAGCACGGCGCCCAGCCGCGCACTGGCTTCGAAGAGCTTGGCCGTCTTGTAGCGGATCACGCGCAGGTAGTCGTCGACCGTGATGTCGGCATCGTGCATGTTGATGAGCTGCAGCACCTCGCCTTCGGCGATGACGTTGGTCGCGTCGGCAAGCACCTCGAGCACGCGCATGCGACCCACCGAGACCATCATCTGGAAGGCGCGCGAGTAGAGGAAGTCGCCCACCAGCACGCTGGCCGCGTTGCCGAACAAGGCGTTGGCGGTCGCGCGGCCGCGGCGCAGCGAGGACTCGTCGACGACGTCGTCGTGCAGCAGCGTGGCGGTGTGGATGACCTCGACGGTGGCCGCGAGCTCGAAGCGCTCGGGCCCGTGAAAGCCCAGCGCCCGGGCAAAGAGGAGCACCAGGCGCGGCCGGATGCGCTTGCCGCCGGCGCTGACGATGTAGGTCGAAATCCGGTCGATCAGCGCCACCTGCGACGACAGCCGCTCGTGGATGACGGCATCGACCTGACGCATCTCGGAGGCCATCGGATCGGCCGAAGGCGCCGGTACGGCTTCGCGGGGGGAGGGCAAGGCGGACACGGAAGTGAGCCGTTGATTATAGGAAGCGCGTGGGGCCGCACGCAGGGGGGGCTCTGGACGCCGGTGAAGCGAGCGGAGCCTGCGGTGCAGACGGGTTCCGCCTGCGGCCTGCAGCCTTGGGAGGGCAAGAGGCCGCGCGATGGATGCTCCGTGCTAGAATAGTCGGCTTTTCGCGCGCGGGTGGGCTCTTGAGCCCGGGCGTGCAGGCGGGGCGCCTTTCCCGGCGCCCAGAGAGAGTGGAAGTGGAAAGGGCACACATGTACGCGGTCATAAGAACCGGTGGCAAGCAATACAAGGTTGCGGCCGGCGAGAAGATCAAGGTAGAACAGATTGCTGCGGACGTGGGCCAGGAGATCGTGATCGACCAGGTGCTCGCCGTCGGCAACGGCGCCGAGCTCCAGGTGGGCACGCCCTGGGTCGCGGGCGCCAAGGTCACAGCCACCGTGCTCGCGCACGGCAAGCACGACAAGGTGCGCATCTTCAAGATGCGCCGCCGCAAGCACTACCAGCGCCACGGCGGGCACCGCCAGACCTATACCGAGCTGCAGATCGCCTCGGTCAACGCCTGAAGGAGCATTGAACCATGGCACAGAAAAAAGGCGGCGGTTCCACGCGGAACGGCCGTGATTCGCAACCCAAGATGCTGGGCGTGAAGGTGTTCGGCGGCCAGGTCGTCTCGGCCGGCTCGATCATCGTGCGCCAGCGCGGCACCAAGTTCCACGCCGGGACCAACGTCGGCATGGGTCGCGACCACACGCTGTTCGCGCTCGTCGACGGCACCGTGTCCTTCGAGGTCAAGGGCCCGCTCAACCAGCAGACGGTGTTCGTGGCGGCGCACTGACGGCCCAGCGCGCGCAGCCGACACGAAGCCCCGGCGGGCCGGGGCTTCGTCGTTTGGAGCGATCGCCGAAAGAGGAAGGCATGAAGTTCATCGATGAAGCGACGATCGACGTCGCCGCCGGCGACGGCGGCAGCGGCTGCGTGAGCTTTCGCCGCGAGAAGTTCATCCCCTTCGGGGGGCCCAACGGCGGCGACGGCGGCCGTGGCGGCAGCGTCTACGCGCTCGCCGACCGCAACCTCAACACGCTCATCGACTACCGCTACGCGCGCCGCCACGAAGCGAGGAACGGCGAGGCCGGGCGCGGCTCGGACCAGTTCGGTGCCGCCGGTGCGGACGTCGTGCTGCGCATGCCGGTGGGCACGATCGTGCGCGACGCCGAGAGCGGGGCGCTCATTGCCGAACTGCTCGAGCACGGCCAGAAGGTGCTGCTGGCCAAGGGCGGCGACGGCGGCTTCGGCAACCTGCATTTCAAGAGCAGCACCAACCGCGCGCCGCGGCAGAAGACGCCGGGATGGCCCGGCGAGAAGAGGAAGCTCGCACTGGAGCTGCGCGTGCTCGCCGACGTCGGCCTGCTGGGCATGCCCAACGCCGGCAAGTCGACGCTGATCGCCGCCGTCTCCAACGCGCGGCCGAAGGTCGCCGACTACCCGTTCACGACGCTGCACCCGCACCTGGGCGTGGTACGCGTCGGGCCCGAGCAGAGCTTCGTCGTCGCCGACGTTCCCGGCCTGATCGAAGGCGCATCGGAGGGTGCGGGGCTGGGTCACCAGTTCCTGCGCCACCTGCAGCGCACGCGGCTGCTGCTGCACGTCGTCGACCTCGTTCCCTTCGACGAAGGCGTCGACCCGGTGGCGCAGGCTCGGGCCATCGTCGCCGAGCTGAAGAAGCACGACCCGGCGCTGCACGCCAAACCGCGCTGGCTGGTGCTCAACAAGCTGGACCTGCTGCCGCCCGAGGAACGCGGCGCACGCGTGAAGGACTTCGTACGCCGGCTGCGCTGGAAGGGGCCGGTGTTCGAGATCTCGGCGCTGGCGCGCGAGGGCCTGCAGCACCTGGTCGAGGAGATCCAGCAGCACCTGTCGGCGCAGCAGCCTGCCGCCCGCTTGACCGACCCGCGCTTCGACCGCCCCGCAGAGTTGACCGATCATGACTAGCCGCGTGCTCGAGAAGGCCCACCGCATCGTCGTCAAGGTGGGTTCCAGCCTGGTGACCGACGAGGGCCGCGGCATCGACGCCGAGGCGATCGGCAACTGGGCACGTCAGCTCGCGACGCTGGCGCGCCAGGGCCGCGAGGTGGTGATGGTGTCGAGCGGCGCCATCGCCGAGGGCATGAAGCGCCTGGGCTGGAAGAGCCGCCCGCGGCAGATCCACGAACTGCAGGCCGCCGCCGCAGTGGGACAGATGGGGCTGGCGCAGATCTACGAGACGCAGCTGCGTGAGCACGGCATGGGCAGCGCGCAGGTGCTGCTCACGCACGCCGACCTGGCCGACCGCGAGCGCTACCTCAACGCGCGCTCGACGCTGCTCACGTTGCTGTCGCTGTCGGTGATCCCGGTCATCAACGAGAACGACACCGTCGTCACCGACGAGATCAAGTTCGGCGACAACGACACCCTGGGCGCGCTGGTGGCCAACCTGATCGAGGCCGACGCGCTCGTCATCCTCACCGACCAGCGCGGCCTCTACTCGGCCGATCCGCGCAAGGACCCGCATGCGCGCCTCATCGACGAGGCGCGCGCCGGCGATGCGCAGCTCGAGCGCATGGCCGGCGGCGTCGGTTCGTCGATCGGACGCGGCGGCATGATCACCAAGATCCTCGCGGCCAAGCGCGCTGCCCGCAGCGGCGCGAGCACGGTGATCGCCTGGGGCCGCGAGCCCGACGTCCTGCTGCGCCTGGCCGCAGGCGAGGCGATCGGCACCGCGCTCCTCGCCGGCACGGCCAAGCGCACGGCGCGCAAGCAGTGGATGGCCGACCATCTGCAGTTGCGAGGCGCGGTCCGCATCGACGACGGCGCCGCGGCCAAGCTGCGGGAGCACGGCAAGAGCCTGCTGCCCATCGGCGTCACCGAGGTGCAAGGCGACTTCGTGCGCGGTGACGTGATTGCGGTGCGCGACGCCGCCGGGGAGGAAATCGCGCGCGGCCTGGCCAACTACTCCGCGGCCGAAGCGCGGCTCATCGCGCGGCACGCGTCGTCGCGGATCGAGTCACTGCTGGGCTATGCCCACGAGCCGGAGATGATCCACCGCGACAACCTGGTGCTCGGCTGACGCGTGCGCGTCAGGTTCCGGTCTTGGGCTCCTCGCTGTCGGAGGGCAGGAATTCCGGCGTTCCGCGGCGCGAAGGCGGGCTCTCGTGGCGGTGCTGGCGCATGCCGGCGCGCAGATAGCGGTTGTGGTGCTGCGGGCGCGGCAGGAAGCGCGCGAGCTCGGTGAGCGCCATCTCGTAGACGCCGCGCTTGAACTCGATCACCACGTCCAGCGGCACCCAGTACTCGTTCCAGCGCCAGGCGTCGAACTCGGGGTGGTCGGTGGCGCGCAGGTTCATGTCGCTGTCGCGGCCCAGCATGCGCAGCAGGAACCAGATCTGCTTCTGGCCGCGGTAGTGGCCGCGCGCCTCGCGGCGGATGAAGTGGTCCGGCACTTCGTAGCGCAGCCAGTCGCGCGTACGCCCGATGATCTGCACGTGCTCCGGGCGCAACCCCACCTCCTCGTGCAACTCGCGGAACATGGCCTGCTCTGGCGACTCTCCGTGCTTGATGCCGCCTTGCGGAAACTGCCAGGAGTGGGTGCGCAACCGTTTGCCCCAGAAGACCTGGTTGCGCGCATTGAGCAGGACAATGCCGACGTTGGGCCTGAAGCCGTCCCGGTCGAGCATAATCTAACCCCAGATTTTCGTGATTGAAGTCATTATTGCACCGGCGCACGGCGGTCCGCGATTCCCGCAAACCCGCATCGGCTGCAGGCCGCGGCCCAGGCCCCGGCTGCGTGGGCGACACCGGGGCACATCCATCCGCCATGAAAGCCTCGCAGACCTTCGTTTCCACCCTCAAGGAAGCCCCCGCCGACGCGGAGATCGTCAGCCACAAGCTGATGATGCGCGCCGGTCTCGTCAAGCGCCTCTCGGCCGGCATCTACAGCTACATGCCGCTGGGCCTGCGCGTGATCCGCAAGATCGAGGCCATCATCCGTGAGGAGATGAATCGCGCCGGTGCCGTCGAGCTGCTGATGCCGGTCGTGCAGCCGGCCGAGCTGTGGCAGGAGACCGGGCGTTTCCAGGCCTACGGCCCGGAGCTCCTGCGCGTGAAGGATCGCCACCAGCGCGACTTCGTGATCCAGCCCACGAGCGAAGAGGTCATCACCGACATCGCGCGCCAGGAACTGCGCAGCTACCGCCAGCTGCCGCGCAACTTCTATCACATCCAGACCAAGTTCCGCGACGAGCGCCGGCCGCGCTTCGGCGTCATGCGCGGGCGCGAGTTCACGATGAAGGACGCCTACTCCTTCGACCGCGACAAGGACTCGGCGCTGCGCAGCTACCAGGGCATGTTCGAGGCCTACAAGCGCATCTTCGACCGCTTCGGCCTGCAGTACCGCGCCGTCGCGGCGGACACCGGCGCCATCGGCGGCGACGCCTCGCACGAGTTCCAGGTCATCGCCGACACCGGTGAGGACGCGATCGCCTACTGCCCCGAGAGCGACTACGCGGCCAACGTCGAACTCGCCGAGGCGCTGCCGCTGCTGTCCGAGCGTGCCGCGCCCGCCGAGGACCGCATCAAGACGCCGACACCGGGCAAGGCCACCTGTGAGGACGTGGCGGCGCTGCTCAGCCTGCCGCTGGCGCGAACCGTGAAGTCGCTGGTGCTGGCGACCGACGCCAGGGACGAGGCGGGCACGGTGACGAAGACGACGCTGTGGCTGCTGCTGGTGCGCGGCGACCATGCGCTCAACGAAGTCAAGGCGAGCAAGCTGCCGGGCCTGAACCAGGGCTTTCGCTTCGCCAGCGCGGCGGAGATCGAGGCGCACTTCGGCTGCAAGCCCGGCTACCTCGGCCCGGTGGCGACGAAAATGCCGGTGAAGGTCGTTGCCGATCGCACGGTGGCGAACATGGCCGACTTCATCTGCGGCGCCAACGAGGCGGACTTCCACTACACCGGGGTCAATTGGGGCCGCGATCTGCCCGAGCCCGACCTGGTGGCCGACATCCGCAACGTCGTCGCCGGTGACCGTTCGCCCGACGGACGGGGCACGCTCGCCATCCAGCGCGGCATCGAGGTGGGCCACGTGTTCTACCTCGGCACGAAGAAGTACAGCGAGCCCATGGGTGCGACGTTCCTCGACGAGAACGGCAAACCGCAGTTCTTCGAGATGGGCTGCTACGGGATCGGCGTGACGCGCCTGCCCGCGGCGGCGATCGAGCAGAACCACGACGAGCGCGGCATCATCTGGCCGCCGGCGATCGCGCCCTTCGCGGTCGTCGTCTGCCCCATCGGCTACGACCGCAGCACCGAGGTGCGCGCCGCGGCGGACGCCCTGCACGCGCAGTTGCAGGCCGCCGGAATCGACGTCGTGCTGGACGACCGCGGCGAGCGTCCGGGGGCGATGTTCGCCGACTGGGAGCTGATCGGCGTGCCGCTGCGCGTGGTCATCTCCGAGCGCGGCCTGAAGGCCGGCACCGTCGAGGTGCAGGGCCGGCGTGAGGCCGCCGCCACCGTGGTGGCCTCTGAACAGACGCTGACGGCGATCCGGGAGCGGCTGGCGGCGTGACGGGGGTGTTGGGGGTGGCGGGGGTGTGATGGCGACGGCCGGCGCCCTGCGCCGCCGGGCTCTGGTGCTCGGTGCTCCGGCGCTTGCGTTCGCGGCTGCGCCGGCCGCGCGCGCCGGCACGCAGCTCGAGGAGCCGCTGGCCGACGCCGTGCGTTCGGCACTGTCGGCCGCGGTTGCCGAACTCGCGCCACCCAGGCCGCGCTTCGAGCACATCGACGAACGCGTGGCCTACCTGCGCTGGCTGGGCGAGGCCAGCCAGCGCCTGCGCCCCCGCAAGGCCGAGCGCCAGACCCGGCTCGAGTTCCTCGAGACGGTCTGGTACGAAAGCCGGCGCGCGGGGCTCGAGACCTCGCTCGTGCTCGGGCTGATCCAGGTCGAGAGCGGCTTTCGCAAGTACGCCATCAGCCGCGCCGGCGCCCGCGGCTACATGCAGGTCATGCCCTTCTGGGCGCGAACGATCGGCGACGGCGACGCCTCGCGGCTCTTTCACCTGCAGACGAACCTGCGCTTCGGCTGCGTCATCCTGCGCCACTACCTCGGCATCGAGCGCGGCGACCTCTTCCTCGCGCTCGGCCGCTACAACGGCAGCCGCGGCCGCTCCGAGTACCCGAACATGGTGTTCGGCGCACGGCGGCAGTGGGACATCCGCGTCTGAGCACCTCCCGCGGGCCGGCCTGCGCCGGGCGCGTTGCGTTCAGCGCCGGCCGAGAATCTGCTGCAGCTCGCCGGACTGGTACATCTCGGTCATGATGTCCGCGCCGCCGACGAACTCGCCGCCGACATAGAGCTGCGGGATCGTCGGCCACTGCGAGTAGTCCTTGATGCCCTGGCGGATCTCCTCGTCCTCGAGGACGTTGCAGGTCTTGAACTCGCCGACGCCACAGGCCTGCAGCACCTGGACCGCGCGGCCGGAGAAGCCGCACATCGGGAACTGGGCCGTGCCCTTCATGAAGAGCATCACGTGGTTGCCCTTGACCAGGTCGTCGATGCGCTGGCGAACGTCGCTCATGGCGAAGCCTCTCGAAATGAAGAATGCGTAGGGGAGGAAACGAAGCCGCGGTTATACGGCAAAGGCAATACCGCCTTCGGCCGGCAGGCCTCGCGGTCCCGGGTGCACGGCGGGCGATCAGTAGCGGTACTGCACGCCCAGTTGCAGCCGCGGCTGCAGCCGCGCGTCGCGCCCTGCGGCATCGGCCGCCTGCGGACCCAGCCGCAAGCCCTCGAGTTCCCAGGGCGCACCGCGCCCGGCGTGTGTGAGCCCGAGGTCGGCGCTGAAGCTCAGGCCGGTCCCGGGAACCCAGCCGCTCCAACCCAAGCCCAGGTAGGCCGAGGTGGACAGCGAGCGATCGAGCAAGACCCCCTCGCGCAGGCCCAGCAGCAGCCCGCTGGTGGCGCGGAACCGCCCCTGGGCGAAAGGCAGCTGCAGGCCGAAGTTGCCGAGATCGACATCACCCAGCAGCGCGGCGCGGCGCGCCGGTGCCAACAGCTTGCCCTCGAACAGGGACCAGCGCGTCGCGGGCGCATCCAGCCACTGCAGGCGCGCCTGCCAGCGCGGCCAGGCGGCGTCGTCGTCGGCGCGCACGCTCAGCCCTTGCCCGGCCTGCGCCGACACGAGCAGGCCCGGCACGAGCCCGAGGGCCCAAGCCACACCCAAGGCCAGGGTCGTGAGTCGTGGAGCGCCGGGCCGGCACCCAGGGCGTCGAGTTGCAGCCATGTCGCGGATCCTCGAGGACGGCCCCGCATGATGCGCCCAATCCGCGCGCCCCGCTTCGGGACGAGGCCCCGGGGCGTGATTTCCTCGGGGAATCGGGGTTCGGGCGGGTTCGGGCGGATTCACTCGCCGGCGAGCGCGCCGCCACTGCAGCGTGGGCGCTCGCCGAGGTCGGCACGCGTGCCCAGGTCTTGCAGCCCGCCGGCGGCAACGAGCGCGCGCACCGCGGCGCCCTGCTCGGCACCGTGCTCGACGAGCAAGCGCCCGCCGGGCGCGAGGTGCGCGGCCGCCTCCGCGGCGATGCGGCGCAAGGCGTCCAAGCCGTCGGCGCCGGAGACGAGCGCGTGCTGCGGCTCGTGCCGCAGCGCGGGCAGGTGAAGGTCACCCGCGGCGATGTAGGGCGGATTGGAGACGATGAGTTCGAAGCGCCGCCCGGCCAGCGGCTGCCACCAGCTGCCCTGCAGGGCTTCGAGCGCGGCGCCGTGGCGGCGCGCGTTGGCCTGCGCGAGCGCCAGTGCGGCGGGGTCGATGTCGGTGGCGGTGACGCGCGCGTCGGGCCGGGCGTGCGCGATGGCGATGGCGATGGCGCCGCTGCCGGTCCCGAGATCGAGCACGCGCGGGCGGTCGAGCCCGGCCAGGCATTCGAGCGCCCAGTCGACCAGCGTTTCGGTGTCCGGCCGCGGCACCAGCACCGCCGGGCTGACCGCCAGGGACAGGCCTCGGAACTCGCGTTCGCCGCTCAGGTAGGCCAGCGGCACGCCGGCCAGGCGCTGCGCGAGGTCGGCGCGAAAGAGCGCTTCGGTCGCCGCCGACAGCTCGGCTTCGTCGTGGGCGATCAGCCAGCTGCGCGGCCTGTCCAGGCGCAGCGCCAGCAGCAACTGCGCGTCCAGCCGCGCCAGACCGTGCGCGTGTGCGAGCGCCAGCGCCTCGGCCACGCGCATCAGGCCACGCCCGTTTCGAACTGGGCAAGCTGCTGTAGGGCGCGTTCGGCCTGCAGCGCGGCGACCAGTTCGTCGAGGTCGCCGTCCATCACCATGCCCAGCTTGTAGAGCGTGAGGTTGATGCGGTGGTCGGTGACGCGGCCCTGCGGGAAGTTGTAGGTGCGGATGCGGTCGGAGCGGTCGCCGCTGCCGATGAGCGCCTTGCGCGTCGCGGCTTCCTGCGCCTGGCGCTGGCCTTGCTCGCGCTCGCGCAGGCGCGCCACGAGCACGGCCATCGCCTTGGCCTTGTTGCGGTGCTGACTGCGGTCGTCCTGGCACTCGGCGACGATGCCGCTGGGCAGGTGCGTGATGCGGATCGCGCTGTCCGTGCGGTTCACGTGCTGGCCGCCGGCGCCGCTGGCGCGGTAGGTGTCGATGCGCAGCTCCGCCGGGTTGAGCTGCAGTTCCTCCTCCTCGTCCGGCTCGGGCAGCACGGCGACGGTGCAGGCGCTGGTGTGGATGCGGCCCTGCGACTCGGTGGCCGGCACGCGCTGCACCCGGTGGCCGCCGGACTCGAAGCGCAGCCGGCCGTAGGCGGCGTCGCCCTCGATGCGCAGCACCAGTTCCTTGTAGCCGCCGAGCTCGGCGGCGCTCTCGCTCAGGATCTCGGTGCGAAAGCCGCGACGCTCGCAGTAGCGCTGGTACATGCGCGCGAGGTCGCCGGCGAAGAGCGCCGACTCGTCGCCGCCGGTGCCGGCGCGGATCTCGAGGAAGGCGTTGCGCGCGTCGTCCGGGTCCCTGGGCAGGAGCGCCTGCTGCAGTTCCCCGTCCAGGCGCTGCAACTCGTCCTCGGCGCCCTCGATCTCCTCCTGCGCCATTGCCTTCATCTCCGCGTCTGCGGTGGCGTCGGCGAGGATCTCGCGCGCCGCAGCGAGGTCGCCGCTGCGCGCCTGGCGGCGCCGGTAGAGGGCCACGACCTCGGCGGCTTCGGCCTGCTCGCGCGCGAGGCTGCGGTAGCGGCGCCCGTCGGCGGCCACCTGCGGATCGGCGAGCAGCGCGTCGAGCTCCGACAGGCGCATCGCCAGGCGTTCGATTCGGTCTTGCAGCGAGGGCGTCATGGCATGGGCACGGCGGACCGGCAGCGGCGCGGCCGCTGCGGCAGGGCACGCCGCAAGGCTACTGCTCCTGCCTGCCGGGGCCGCGACTGCTGCCGCGCAGGAACAGGCGCGAGATCGTCTGCGCGAGCTCGTCGCGCCTGACGCCGTCGGCAGCGTGCAGTTCGGCCAGCGTGCCGTGGAGCATCTTCCTGGCCAGGCTGCGCGCCATGGCGTCGAGCACCACCTCGGCCGGCGTTCCGCGCGCCAGCTGGCGCCGCGCGCGCGCGACGACGACCTCGCTCCAGTCCTCGGCCTGTTGGCCCAGCGCCTGGATCAGCGGCACCGTGGCGCGCTGGTCGAGCCAGTGCGCGAAGCTCTGCACGCCGGCGTCGATGATCGCCTCGGCCTGCTGCACCGCCGCCTGACGCTTCTCGCCCGCGCTCTGCACCAGATCCGAGAGGTCGTCGACAGTGTAGAGATAGACGTCGGACAAGGACGCCACCTCGGGCTCGACGTCACGCGGCACGGCGAGGTCGACCATGAAGATCGGGCGGTGCCGGCGCTGGCGCAGCGCGCGTTCGACGGCGCCCAGGCCGATGATGGGCAGGGAGCTCGCGGTGCACGAGATCACCGCGTCGAATTCGTGCAGGCGCGCCGGCAGTTCCGACAGGCGCATCGCCTGCGCGCCGAAGCGCGCCGCCAGTCGTTCGCCGCGCTCGAGGGTGCGGTTGGCCACCGCCATGCTCTTGGGCGTGCGCGCCGCGAAGTGGGTGGCGACGAGCTCGATCATCTCGCCGGCGCCGATGAAGAGCACGTTGACTTCGTCCAGGCGCTCGAACAGCTCGCCGGCCAGGCGCACCGCCGCGGCGGCCATGCTGATCGAGTGCGCGCCGATCTCGGTCGCCGTGCGCACCTCCTTGGCCACCGAGAAGGAGCGCTGGAAGAGCTGGTGCAGCGTCGTCCCCAGCGTTCCCGCCGCGTCGGCGTGGCGCACCGCCTGCTTCAGCTGCCCGAGGATCTGCGGCTCGCCCAGCACCATCGAATCCAGCCCCGAGGCGACGCGAAAGGCGTGGCGTGCGGCCGCCTGGTCTTCGAGCACATAGGCGTGACTGCGCAGTCGGTCAGCGCTGACGCCGCCCTGGTCGGCCAGCCAACCCATCACCGGCGTCACCAGCTCGCCGGGCGCGGCCTGCCCCGCGGCCAGGTAGAGCTCGGTGCGGTTGCAGGTGGAGACGAGCGCGGCCTCCGGTGCCGCACGCGCCAGTTGCGCGCGCAGCCCCTGCAGGGCCGTGGCCGTGGACTCGGGCGCGAACGCGACACGGCCGCGCAGATCCAGGGGCGCGGTCTGGTGGTTCAGGCCGAGGGCAAAGACTGACACGCGGCGGATTGTAGGATCCGGGACTTGCGAAGCGTACGCCCGGGGAAACTCGGCCACCTGTTTCGCAGCGCCGTTGGATTGACGGACATCAAGCAACCACAACCACGCCGGGCGGCAAATGGGCGCGCTGGACCTCCTCTGGCATTGGCTCGGCCTGTTCGCACTGGCGATCGACTTCGGCGTGCTTGCGGCCGTCGGCGCCAAGCTGCTCTGGCGCCGACGTTACGCCGCGCAGACCTGGCCGCGCCTGTTGCTGGCTGCCTGCGGCAGCGCAGCGGCGGTGATGCTGGCCGGGCTCCTCGTCTTCGAACGCGACGGCCGCATGGCGACCTACCTCTCGATGGCGCTCGGTGTGGCGCTGACGCTGGCCTGGCTCGGCCGGCACGGGAGCCGCTGAGCGCCTTCGCGCCTTCGCGCTCAGGCCGGTGCGTCGGCGAGCACGGCGCTGCCGCGCAGCGAGTGCGGCAGCGCCGCCGTGATGCGCAGGTCCAGCATCTGCCCGATCAGTCGGCGCGCGTGCGGCCCGCCGTCGAAGTTGACGATGCGGTTGCACGCCGTGCGGCCCATGAGCTCGGCCGGATTCTTGCGCGACGGCCCCTCCACGAGCACGCGCTGCACCGTACCCACGCGGCTGGCGCTGATGCGCTCGACGTTGCGCTCGATCGCCGCCTGCAAGTCGTGCAGCCGGCGCAACCGGGTCTCGTGCGGCGTGGCGTCGTGCAGGTTGGCCGCCGGCGTTCCGGGGCGGGGGCTGTAGATGAAGCTGAAGGACGTGTCGAAGCCGATCTCGTCGATCAGCGCCATCGTGCGCGCGAAGTCGTCCTCGGTCTCGCCGGGGAAGCCGACGATGAAGTCGCTGGACAGACTCAGGCCCGGCCGCACCGCGCGCAGCTTGCGGATCGTGCTCTTGTATTCGAGCACGGTGTAGCCCCGCTTCATCGCGCCGAGGATGCGGTCGCTGCCGTGCTGCACCGGCAGGTGCAGGTGATCGACGAGCTTGGGGATGCGCGCGTAGGCCTCGATGAGCCGCGCGGTGAACTCCTTCGGGTGGCTGGTGGTGTAGCGCAGGCGCTCGAGGCCGGGGATCTCGGCGACGTACTCGAGCAGCAGCGCGAAATCGGCCAGTTCCGCGGTGTCGCCCATGCTGCCCCGGTAGGCGTTGACGTTCTGTCCGAGCAGCGTCACTTCCTTCACGCCCTGGTCGGCCAGGCCGGCGACCTCGGTGAGCACGTCTTCGAAGGGGCGACTGACCTCCTCGCCGCGCGTGTAGGGCACGACGCAGTAGCTGCAGTACTTGCTGCAGCCTTCCATGATCGAGACGAAGGCCGTGGCGCCCTCGACGCGCGCCGGCGGCAGGTGGTCGAACTTCTCGATCTCCGGGAAGCTCACGTCGACCTGCGCACGCCCCTCGCGGCGACGCGCCTGCAGCATCTGCGGCAGGCGGTGCAACGTCTGCGGGCCGAAGACGAGGTCGACGAAGGGCGCACGCGCGATGATCGCCTGCCCCTCCTGGCTCGCGACGCAGCCGCCGACACCGATCAGCACGCCCTTGCTCTTCAGGTGCCTGACGCGGCCGAGGTCGCTGAAGACCTTCTCCTGCGCCTTCTCGCGTACCGAACAGGTGTTGAAGAGCACGAGGTCGGCGTGCTCAGGGTCGTCGGTGGTCTCGTAGCCTTCGGCCTGGCGCAGCACGTCGACCATCTTCTCCGAGTCGTACTCGTTCATCTGGCACCCGAAGGTGCGCACGAAGACCTTGGGCGCGCCGCTCATGGCCGGCTCCAGGTCTGCGCGATCGGATCGAACTGCCAGCTCGACGCCTCCTCGCGCGTCTTCGGCCAGGGCTGGTTGGCGATCTCGCTGGGCCGCAGGATCCAGACGTCGAGCAGCTGGCCGCCGGCGTCCAGCGTGTAATGAACGAGCAGCCTGCGCCCGGCGAGCTGGCCCGTCACCTCGAAGCGGTTTTCCTCGTTGCGGATGCGCGCCCCGGGCGCCAGCCGCGCCGGCTTGCCGTCGATCAGCACGTCGGGCGGTGCGACGCCGGCAAGTTCACCGCGCAGTGCCGTCGGCGGGAAGAGGCGCGGAACCTGGGCGGCGGCGGCGCCCACCCCCAGCAGCATGGCCAGACTCATTGCAGCACAGCGAATCATGGTGTGGATCCAGGGGCTGTGGGGAAGAAACTTCAGGACTCGAACCCCGGACCTGCGGACGCCGATTCCACCAGCGGGGGCATTCTACGGGACATTCCTGAGCCGCAAGGAAAGCCGTAGGGCGCGGCGCGCCGCCTCGGCGGGTACCGCGCTTCGGCAACCGCCGGGCATCTGACAGAATGATCTCGAGTTCCGATGCCCACCGCTGACGCAGGCCTGGGGCCCCGCCGCATCAAGCCTGCCCACGCCCCGCCCCACGAGACGGATGCTCGCCACCACGATCCAGAGCCACGACATCTATCCCCACATCCGGGTCGTGATGGGCATGGTCATCGGCCTGGGCGTGACGCGCCTGCTGTCGGGCCTGGCGCGGCTGGTGCAGCACCCGGGCCAGCACCGCATGGACGGGGTTCACCTGGCCTGGGTCGCCTCCACCCTGCTGGCGCTGGTGCATTTCTGGTGGTGGCAGTTCGGGCTGTACCAGATCGAGGCCTGGACCTTCGGCACCTACCTGTTCGTGATCGGCTACGCCATCGCCCTGTTTCTGCTTGCGGCGCTGCTGTTTCCGGACAGCATGGCGGGCTACGAAGGCTACGTCGACTACTTTCTGGCCCGTCGCGCCTGGTTCTTCGGCGTGCTGGCCGCCACCTACATGCTCGACATCGTCGACACCCTGCTCAAGGGCGAGGCGCATTTCGCCCGCTTTGCGCGCGAATACCTGATCCGCACGCCCATCCTGCTGGTCTTGTGCATCGTGGCGGCGCGTACGGACAGCCGGCGCTTTCACGTCGGCTTCGTCGCCGCCGTACTGATCTACCAGTTTTCCTGGATCTTCCGGCTGTTCGACACGCTGCAATAGGCGCTTCCTGCGCCGACCGGCCCCTGCATCCGCGCACCCTCGCCATGCCGCCCACCAAACGCTCCCCGTGGCCCAGCCTGCACGCGCTGCCGGCCATCCTGTGCTGGTCGCTGCTGGTCACGCCGGGATGGGCTGCTGACCAGCCCAGCGCGCCCGCCATGCCCCTGGTGGTCGGCATTTTCGAGTCACCGCCTTTCGTGATGAACGCGCGCGATCGGCCCACGGGCGTGGCGATCGAGTTGTGGGAGGAGATCGCGGCGCGCGAGCAGAGGGCCTACCGCTACCGGCCGTATCCGAGCATGCGCGCCCTGCTCGACGCCGTTCAGGCAGGGCAGGTGGATCTGGCCGTCGGCAGCCTGACCATCAACGAGCAGCGCGCGCGCCGCATGGATTTTTCGCAGCCCTGGTTCGAGGGTGGCATGCGCCTGCTGGTCAGGCGCCAGCACCAGTCCAGCGTCCGCGCCCTGCTCGACGGTCTGCGCAACGCAGGCTATCTGTCGGCCTACGGCTGGATCGGGCTGGCCATTCTGCTGGTCACGGTGCTGCTGACGCTGTTCGACCGGCACTTCGACCCGCAGTTTCCACGCCGCTGGCGCGACGGGCTGGCCGAGAGCTTCTACGCCGCAGTCAAGATCGCCACCGCCGGCCAGGTCCCCGGCCGGGTCAACCGCCTGGGCTGGCTGGGGCGCCTCTGGCAGGGTCTATGGCTGCTGCCCGCCATCGTCATCGTCGCCTTCGTCACCTCGTCGATCACCAGCGTGCTGACGATGCAGTCGCTGCAGCAGCAGATCGACAGCCTGCGGGACGTGCGCGACCAACCCGTGGGCGTGCTCGCCGGCACCGTCGAAGAGGACCACGGCCGCGCGCTTGGCCTCACGCTGCAGAGCTACGACGACATCGAGCAGGCCAGCGCCGCGCTGGTGGCGGGCCAGGTACGGGCCGTCATGGCCGATGCGCCGATGCTGGAGTACTACGCCCATACGCATCCGGACGTTCCGGTGAAGGTGGTCGGACGGCTGTTCAACCGCGACCGCTACGGCTTTGCTCTGCCGTTGGGCAGCCCGCTGGCGCGTCCGGTCACGCTGGACGTCCTGAGGGCGGTGGAGTCGGGTCGGGTCGAGCAGCTGCGGCTGAGCTACTTCGGCGACCGCCCTTGAGGGTCGCGCCGGGCCGCAATCGGCGCGCGGCCGATTCCTCCATGGCGTTGGGCTACACCTTCATGCACCGCCATGGCAGTGATGACGACCTGGATCTCGACTTTGCCTCGTACCACCCCGATCCTCTCGTCAGCTAGCCATCCTCGTCAGGGCCGGGGGGCCTCCTTTGGCAGCCGGGCCAGTTCCGGCAGGCGGTCGAACCAGGGTGCGGCCTGCTCGAGTTGCGCCGCGAGCTGCAGCAGCGTCGTCTCGTCGCCGATGCGCGCGGTGAAGTGCACGCCCATCGGCAGGCCGTCGGCGCCGGTGCAAAGCGGCACGCTCATCGCCGGCGTTCCGGTGAGGTTGGCCAGCTGCGTGAACGGCACCGGCGCCATGTTGTCGGTGGCGATCGCATCGACCAGCCGCGCCACGACGCGCGTGCGC
>Ga0116144_10000591_pt1 | contig 48708 bp, 41 predicted proteins | sample AD_UKC035_MetaG_FD_89746 | JGI IMG/M metagenome (GOLD analysis project Ga0116144, IMG submission 89746) | Active sludge microbial communities of municipal wastewater-treating anaerobic digesters from USA - AD_UKC035_MetaG | ecosystem: Engineered > Bioreactor > Anaerobic > Digestate | place: USA...
CAGGATCGACCAGACACTGACGATGGTGGCCATGCCGGCGAAGCGGGTGACCAGACTGGGCACCGCCACCCCCAGGAAGACGCCCATCAGGCCGCCGAGGGCCGACAGGATAACCGACTCGGAGAGGAACTGGTTGATGATGTCCCGGCGCCGGGCGCCCAGGGCCCTGCGGATGCCGATCTCCCGGGTGCGCTCGGTGACGGTGGCCAGCATGATGTTCATGATGCCGATGCCGCCGACCAGCAGGGAGATGGCGGCGATCGAGCCCAGGACGATGTTGAAGATGCGGGTGGTGTGCTCGGCCTGCTGGAGCAGCTGCAGGGGCACCAGGATTTCGTAGTCGGCCTTCTTGTGGGTGGTATTGAGGATTCCGTTGATGATGGTCGAGGTGTCCACGATCTTGTCCATTTCACTCACCCTGGCCACGAAGCGGTGGAACTTGACCAGGTTGCGCTCGCGGTCGAAGAGGTTGCCGCTGCCCTTGGCGATTTCGTACTCGCCGAAGATGGAGCGTTCGGTGCTCATCGGGATGTAGATGTCGAAGTTGATATCCTCGGCAGCGAACTGGCTGCCGGCCCCGGAGACCGATTTTTCGCCGGTTACCCCGATGACCCGGAAGTAGCTGCTCTTCACCTTGACGAATTTCCCGACCGGGTTCTCGGCCAGGAAGAGCGTCTTTTTGACCGAGGCGCCGATGACCGCCAGCGGCTTGCCGCCTTCCAGTTCGAATTCGTTGAAAAAACGGCCATTGACAATGTTGAGATTCATCACCGCCGCGTAGTCGGGCACGGTGCCGACCACCCGGCCGGACACGTTTTTTTCGTAGTACCAGATATCCTGGTCGGTCTCCCGGCAGGGGACGAGTTTTTCGACGGTCGGAATGGTTTTGATCCGCCTGAAGTCCTCCGGGTTGAGCCCGTAAACGCCCAGCCGGGTTTCCTGCTGGGAGGTAGGTTCGCCGGCGAGCTTGATGGCCCGGATGATGATATTGTTGCTGCCCAGCTGCTTTATCTTCTCGCGGGCCTCGAAACTGGCTCCTTCGCCGATGGCCAGCATGGCGATCACCGAGGCGACCCCGAAGACGATGCCCAGTACGGTCAGCAGCGAACGCAGTTTGTGGAGGTAGAGGTTCTTCCACCCGAAGCGGACGACCCGGAGAAGATGGTAGGCGTTAAGTTTCATCGACGATCTCCCCGTCCAGCATGTGGATGGTCCGCTGGCCGAAGGCCGCGACCTTGGGGTCGTGGGTGATGAGTAGTAGGGTGGTGCCCTTGTGGTTCAGGTCCAGCAGGAGGTCCATGACTTCCCGGCCGGTGCTGCTGTCCAGGTTGCCGGTCGGTTCGTCGGCCAGCACGATGACCGAATCGTTGATCAGGGCCCGGGCGATGGCCACCCGCTGCTGCTGTCCGCCGGAGAGTTCGAAGGGACGGTGGTAGAGCCGGTTGCCCAGCCCGACGATCCGGGCCAGTTCCAGGGCCTTGGCCTGGATGGCCGATTCGTCGGCGTACTGGTAGAAGAGGGGCAGGCCGATGTTCTCCAGCACGGTTAACTGGGGAATCAGGTTGTAGGATTGGAAGACGAAGCCCAGTTTCTGGCTTCGGATATGGGAGAGGGCGTCATCGTCGAGTTTCGAGATTTCTTGGCCGTCCAGGAAGTAGTTGCCCGAAGAGGGCCGGTCCAGGCAGCCCAGCAGATTGAGCAGGGTGGTTTTGCCGCTGCCCGAGGGGCCGACGATGGAAATATGCTCCCCCTCGCGTACCGTGAGAGAGAGGTTTTTGAGTGCGGCCACCTCCACGTCGGCGATCCGGTAAATCTTGCTTATTCCGTCCAGGCGGATGACTTCGGCTGCCATGGCGTGCTTCAGGGTTGTTGAGGCCTTACGATCGGTTGCGCGGGCGTTGATTCGGAAGACGCGCCCGAACGGGAGCCGCGTCCCCGACGGCCGCTGGAGGCGCCTTCTCCGCCGCCTTCCCGGCCGGCGGACGAGGCTCCGGTTTCCGGCTGGTTGCCGGCGGCCGGTGAAGCCGGGCCGGCCCCGGATTCCGAACGGCCGGATCCCGGCTGATTGCCGGTCTGAATGGCCGGGGCGGTGGTCTCCATCCGCCCTTTTTCAGAGAGTTCCTGCTTCTTGATCTGCGGGGTCATCTGTCCCGGCGAGATTACCAGCGTCTCGCCCGCGGCCAGGCCGGACTTTATCTCTACCATCTCATCGTTACTTTTGCCCAGCGTTACCCGGCGCGTTTCGAGCATGCGGTTCTTCAGGACGGTGCAGTAAGGGGTTTCGCCGTGGAAGGTCAGGGCCACCAGCGGCACCGCGATGACCTTCTCAAGTTTTTCAACCAGAATCTCCACCTGGGCCGACATGCCCGGCTTGAGAAAATCATAACTCTGGTCGAAGGAGATCTGGGCGACGTAAACGTTGATGTCCGGGTTGAGCCACTTGAGCGTCGGGTCGGGCATCAGCGAGATCTTGATGACTTTGCCGGTGAAGGCCCGGTCCGGGAAGGCATCCACCTTGATGACCGCCGGCTGGTCGACCCGCACCTTCTCCACGGCCGATTCGTGGATCTTGACCTCCACGCCCATGCTGTCGAAATCGGGCAGGGTCAACAGGTCCTGGCGCTGGCGCACCTGGGTGCCGGGCTGGATCGGGCTCTGGTTTCCCCAGGGGCGCGAACTGGTGGCGTAGGTAACGAAACCGGGCTGGGTGGCCACGATCGTACACTCCTTCAGTTGGATTTCATTCTCCTCCAGCCGGTCCTTGCTGAGCAGGTAGGTGGACCGGCGGCTTTTGAGGCTGGCCTCGCCCTGGATCAGGCGGGATCGGCAGTTGGCCCTGGTCCGCTCCAGGGATTTGAGCGACTCCTGGTAATCGGAAAGGAGCTTCTCGACTTGCTTGGGGAAATCGTAATTGAAGAAGAGCCTTGATTCCAGATTGGCCTGTTCCAGGGCGACGTTCTTTTGTTTCAGGGCCAGTTCATCGGCCTGGAATTCGGTCTTGGTGATGAAGCCCTTCTGAGAGAGCCGGTTGCTCCACTCCACCTTGTCCCGGGCCCGGGAGAGCTCCTCGTTGGCCAGGTCGATCCGGTTTTCGACCTCCTTCTTCTTGTTCAGTGACTCGCCGCCCAGCTGGGGACTGGAAATGAGCTGTCCATAATCGAGCCGGGTGTCTTTTATCACCTGGTCGGCCAGTGAATCACCCAGGTACTTGGCCAGGTCCATCTGGGCGAATTTCACCTTGAGTTCGGCCTGCTTGATGTCGCTTTCATTCTGCTTCTTCTGTATCTCCAGGTTCTCCTGGGCGTCCAGGTACTGGGCCCAGCTGCTTTCGACTTCGATCCGGCGCTGCTCGGCGCTCTTCTTCAGGTCTTCGGAGTCGAGCCGGACGAGCACCTTGCCGTTGCGGACGTCCTCCTCGGTGATCCGGGTGCCTTCATCCACCACCTCCAGGATGTTGCGCTGGCCAGGCACGTTGTTGATCACTTTCTGGGAGCGCAGGGCGGTCAGGTTGCCGCCCTCAATGACCGAGATGAGCAGGTCCTGCCGCTTCACCTCCTGGGTGATCAGCTGGCGGATCTTCTTCTGACTGTTGGTGAAATGAATGGCCAGCCCGCCCGCGACAATCAAAAGCAGAGCGGCCAGCACGAACCGGTTTTTCAGGATTTTAAGGATTGCTTTCCAGGGTAATTTTTTCATAGAGTTCTCCTTGCCAGACTCCGTTGTCGTCGAGCTCGATCTGTTCGGCATTCTTCAGGAGCTGGAGCTGGGAAATAAGGTTGCGGACCACCGTTTCGGCCAGCGCGTTGCGCGAGCTGAGATAGGATTCCTGGGCGTCGAGCAGGTCGCGGGTGGTCGCCCGGCCGGCCTGCAGGAGCAGGTCGGTGCTTTCGATGCGTTTCTCGGCCAGCTCCAGGCTTCTTTTCTGGATCAGGTAACTCTGGTAGGCCTCCTCCTGGTTCCGGTAAGAGTCGAGGACTTCGAGCCGGATGGCGTCCACCTTCGCCTGCAGGCTGCGGTTGCTGCGGGCCAGGTTGATCTGGGCGCGCCGGTAGGCGTTGCGTTCCGAGATCCGGTTCAGCGGCAGTTCGAAGGCCAGGCCGGCCTGGTAGGATGGGTTCCGGAAGTCCACGGTCGGGTTGGATTCCGTTTCGGTGCTCTGGCCGGCCTCCAGTGAAAGGTCGAGCTTGCCGCGCAGGTTGTTCCGGGCGATCTTCAGCTGGCGGCCGGAATCGGCCACCTTGTCGAAGGTGGTCATAAGGTCGAGCCGCCCTTCCAGGGCCGAGTCCAGGAAAATTTCCGCGCCGCGCGACTCGCGGGGGATGCCCTTCTCCAGGAGCCTTTCCAGTTCGGTCTCGGCCAGCACCACCCGGGTGCCGGGCGCGTAGCCCAGGAAGATTCGGAAACTGTCCAGGGACGACTGGTAATCGTTGTAGGCGCTCAACCAGCGCTGGTAGGCGCTGTACTCGTTCTGGCGGGCCTGGTCCACCTGGAAGGGATCAATGCGGCCGGCCTCCGAGAGCATCTCGATGCGGGCCAGGATGTTGCTCAGGTTGCGGTAGTTGGTCTGGTAGTTTTCCAGGTTATTCTTCCGCAGCAGCAGGTTGAAGAAGCGTTCGGCCACGTCCACCGAAAAGTCGCGCTGGTAGGTGAGAAAATCGCGGATATCGTAAACGGCGTTCCGCTCGGCCTGGGTGAGGTTTTCCAGGGCGGCGGTCCGGCCGGCCCCCCTGAGAAGCGGCTGGAGGATGTTCAGCGAGGCGAAGGTCTGGAAATCCTTGGTCCGATCGCCGGTCAGGTACTTCAGGAAGCTCTGGCCGAGATTGAGGGTCAATTCGGCGCCGGTGGCCAGCCACTTGACCAGGTTGAGATTGAGCGAACTTGTGAAGTTTTCCCGGCCGTCCCGGTTCCAGACGACGTCACCGCTCGCCCCGTAGCGGAGGCGGTAAAGGTAGCGCTGGTAGGTGAGATCCAGGATGCCCAGGTAAAGGTCTTCCTTCCGGGACTGGTATTCGCGGTTGCGGCTGGCGGCCTGGGTCAGGCAATCACGCAGGGAGAGGATAATCGTGTCGGTTTCGACCTGCTCCCGGGGCGTTTTGAACTCCGGCAGGGCGGTCTGCTCGACCACGGGTTTTTTTTCAGCCAGGATCTTCTCGACCTCCCGGTCGGCCGATCGCTCGTAGAAACCGGCACTGCAGCCGGCCAGCAGGAGAAGCAGCGGTAAACAAGCCAAAAATCCTTTTCGCATTTTGGGTTTGGGAGTTTCGGAAAAACGGGCGGCGTCAACAGGTTTTAACGATGTCTTTCCAATGGATTTTAGTGGGAAAATTCCCGGGATTCGTTTATGGCGCCGGTTTCCTGTCGGTCAAGTTTTGTCTAATAATAATAGCACAGAAAGCCCCTCCTGGAAAAGGGCGCCCGAAGCCGGGACTGGTAACCGCCGGGAGGCGACGCCGGACTCCGGGCCGCCCGGCGGCTGAAAAGGAGTGGCCTTTTATGGTATCATAATATAATTGCGCCCATAGCTCAATTGGATAGAGCGTCAGATTGCGGATCTGAAGGCTGGTGGTTCGAGTCCACTTGGGCGCGCTTTTTTTGCTGGGGGTTTTTAATGGCGGTCCGGACCGCGGGAGACAACAATGCGATTGCTTACGTTAAAACGGATTGGGATTTCGCTGACGGCGCTGTTATTGCTGGCGGGAACGGCCAGCCGGCTTCGGGCCGAGGTGCCCGCGTCCCTGATTTCGGACCTCAACGGCCGATGGAGCTCGCTTAAAAGCCTCCAGGCCGACCTCAGCGTCGGCTTCCAGATGTTCGGGAACACCCTTAATACCGGGGGACGTTTCTGGCAGCAGGAGAGATTATTCCGGTGCGAGTTGACGGTGCCCCAGGAACTGTCGCCGAACCGCCAGTTGACCGGGGACGCCTCCCGGATACAGATACTTTTTGACGGGCGGACCCTCTGGCAGTCGATGCCGATCTGGAACCTGGCCTACAAGTTCGACCTGACCCAGCTGGATACCCGGCTGGCGGAGGAGATGACCCCGGCCAGTTTCCAGTTGCCGGCGATTTCCTACTCAACCAGCGAAAAGGTTCGGAATCGGAAGAATTATTACCTCCTGGAGACGCGCGATGTGGCCGGATTCTCCCGGGGCAACCAGCTGGCGGCCAGTCTCTACCCGGTCCTGGGCCAGTTGCCGTTCAAGCGGATTCAGGTCTGGGTGGGCCGGGAATCGCTGCTGCCGGAGATCGTCGAGTTTTACGGTTCCCAGTCGGTGCCGATCTTCTTCTTCCGCCTTCAGAACATCAAGACCGGCCAGGCCCTCGCTCCGGAACTCTTCACCTTCCGGATGCCGGAGGGCAGCAAGGTCATTGACATGACTTCTTCGCTGGCCCAGCTGCTGAAGGGTGGCGCGGCTACCGATTCCGGGGCGAAACCGTCCGCCGGGCGATCCGGGGAGAACGGCGCCGGAATTGATAAAGCGAAGCCGGATTCCGGGATCGAAAACAAGAATTGAGCCTGGTTCAGAGAATTGAGATTTAGTTGATGGAACTGGAGAGGTGCCTGAGCGGCTGAAAGGGCCGGTCTCGAAAACCGGTAGGCGGCTTGCCGCCTCGGGGGTTCAAGTCCCCCCCGGTGCGGCTTCCTGACAAGGGGGGGGGACTTGATGGGAGCGAAGTCAGGCAAGGCGACCGAATAGGGAGCGTTGCCAGCGGGTGGCCGACCCGAGGCGCAGTGGGAGCCGAGGGCGCCAAATCCCTCCCTCCTTCAGGTTTTCAGACGGAATTTGGATCTGTTTTGAGCTTGGTTTCGAGAGTTGGATTTAGTTGATGGAATTGGAGAGGTGCCTGAGCGGCTGAAAGGGCCGGTCTCGAAAACCGGTAGGCGGCTTGCCGCCTCGGGGGTTCAAATCCCTCCCTCTCCGCCATTTTTCGCAGGGCAAAAAATGGCGAGATCTCGCCTGTCCGCCATAAAAACTGGCGAGACGAGGCGGATCCGCAAAACCCCACTCTTACGCAGGGATTTGAAGAGAGCCGTGAAGTAGAGCGCTTTGACCGAGCTCAGCGCACACTTCACGGCCATGAAGCGTGCTTCGCTCTGCTTCATGGCGATTATTGTTTCTGAATCTTATTCAGACAAATCGGCGGGTTCCGCCTGTGCTTGAAAGGCAGGTTTCGGCGGATAAAGGCCGATTTTACCTGCCATAGCTTTAGCGAATGGCCGACCCGAGCCGCAGTGGGAGGCGAGGGCGCCAAATCCCTCCCTCTCCGCCATTTTTCGCAGGGCAAAAAATGGCGAGATCTCGCCTGTCCGCCATAAAATCTGGCGAGACGAGGCGGATCCGCAAAACCCCACTCTTACGCAGGGATTTGGTGGGAGCGAAGTCAGATGACGCGGTTTTACCGGATAAAAGGGGGAGACCGTGAAACAATGGTACGAGCTGTTATTTGAGAATTACGGGCGTAAGTATGATCAAGAGCCTTTTACCCAGGGGACGCTCGGCGAATGCGATTTTATCGAGCAGGAAATAAGCCGGGATAAATCACTGAAGATCATCGACATCGGTTGCGGAACCGGCCGCCATTCGATCGAATTGGCAAAAAGAGGATACCGCGTAACCGGGGTTGATTTGTCCGAGGCACAACTTAGAAGGGCAAGGGAAAAAACAAAAAAACTTGATCTGAACATTGATTTTCAGAAGCAGGACGCCAGAAACCTTCCCTTTGAAGGCGAATTTGATCTGGCGATCATGCTCTGTGAGGGCGGTTTTCCTTTAATGGAAACCGACGAGATGAATTTTGAAATATTAAAGAATGCGACCAAGGCGTTAAAAGAGAAGGGCAAGTTAATGTTCACGACCTTGAACGGGTTGTTCCCGCTTTTTCATTCCGTGAAGGAATTTTATGAGTCCGCGGCCAACAAAGAAGGCAATGCGGCGTATGAAAATTGTTCTTTCGATCTGATGACGTTCCGGGACCACAGCACCGTCGTCTTCGAGGACGATGCGGGAACTAAAAAGGAATTAACCTGTAACGAGCGTTATTACGTGCCCAGCGAGATCGCCTGGCTTTTGAAGACGCTCGGCTACCGGAAGATAGAAATTTTAGGAGCGAAGTTGGGCGCCTACTCCCGGCAGGATAAACTGACCACCGAGGATTTCGAGATGCTGGTGGTCGCGGAGAAGTAAACCCGCCTTCCGGTTTCCTTTTTTCAGACCGTTTTCCCCACCTTCAGACGCGTTGAGGCCTCCGGCAACCCTTCGGTCCGGACGGTCCGGCGCCGCTCCCCCTTTTCCCGTCCCGCCGGCGCCGCTTGCCAGGCAAGCGGCGGAAAGTGTATAAAGATGTAGGGGGGCTTCGACGCCGGGTTTGGCGTCGGGGGGCCCGCGAAGGAGGAGATGACCAATGCCGCTGGAATACGCCGACCGGGAAGAGCTCTTCAGCGACGGCCTGACTGACCTGGCCAACTGGCACCACGAGGGGGTCGGCACCATGGAGCTGCTGCCGGGGGGCGGTATGCGCCTTCATTGCCTGGGCAGCCGGCAGGGGGAGGAGGCCTGCCTGGCCTTCTTTCGGCCCGACCTGCCCGACCGGGTGGCGGTTTCGTACGATATCATCATCCACAGCCACGGGGGCCTGGTCATCAATTACATCGCCCTGCGTGGTTTGAAGGGCGAAGATGTCATCCGGGACTCCGATCGGCTGGAATCGAGGACCGGCGTGATGAAGAATTATTACGCCGCCAAGTGGGGGCTGCAGAGCTACCACCTCTCATTCAGCCGGTTCAACGACCGGGGGATGCACACCAACACCTCGAACTGGCGCCGCAATCCGGGCGCCCGGCTGGTTGGCCACGGGGACGACCCGGTGCGTGAACTGGGACGGCGTTACCGGATCCGGCTTACCAAGGACGCCGGGTTCCTGCAGTTTTTCGTGGACGGTGCTTTTGCCCACGCCGCGGTGGATCGTGATACCGGCCGGCGGCCGATACCCGATTACGGAAAATTCGCTTTTCGGCTGGTCGGTTCCGACATCAAGGCCGACATTTTCGGATTTCGGGTGCACCGGATTGATCGGCATCCGGAGGTGGACAAGAACGCGGAGGATTATGTCTGAGGCATCGTTCGGCCGGGAACATTACCACCTGGTGGAGCGGGCCCGGGAAAAGTTGCCGGCCTCGCGCTGGCATGAGATGCTGGTCTACCTGTGCGGGCTGGCCGAACGTTCGATAATGCCGTCGTCCGGGCCTTTCCGGCGGCCCTGGCTGACGGTGGGACCGGGATACATCGCCCACCCGGCCTTCGGCCACTGGGACCTGGTTCATGCCTGCCTGGACCTGGTCCGCTTCAGCCCGGAATTGGTGCGCGACCAGCTCCGGAATCTCTTCGAGACGGCCGGACCGGACGGGATGCTGCCGGGACTTTCTTACGGTCCGGGCAAACGCCGGCCGGATTTCTGGGCCAATCACAAATTGAGCCATCCGCCGCTCTGGCCCCAGGCGGCCGAGGAGTATTTCCGGGTGGCCCGCGACCTGGAGTTTTTGAAGGAGTGTTTCGAATTCGGCCGACGGAACCTGGCCTGGTGGGAGGCGCACCGCCGGGTGGCCGGCGGCGGTTTTTATTACCGGGACATCCTCGACCGCACCTGGGAGAGCGGAATTGACGACGGGTTGCGCTTTAAAACTCCGGCGGAAAGGCCGTTTGCCTGCGTGGACGCCACCTCTCACCTGTACGGCTATTACGAAATGATGGAGAAGTGGGCCGGCCGACTGGAGCTGGACGCCGCCGCCTACCGGGAGAAGCGGGTTGGCCTGGCCGAGTTCATCCAGTCCGAATTCTGGGATGAGCGGGCCGGTTTTTTTCATGACGTCGGCCGGCCGGGTCGGCCCAAGACCTTTGAGGGATTCCTGCCGATGGCCTTCGGGGCCGCTTCCGAGGCGCAGTCGATCCGGTTGCACGAGCACCTGATGAACGAATCCGAATTTTATGCCTTCCACCCGATTCCGACCGTGGCACTCAACGAACCGGACTGGAGTTTCGACATGTGGCGCGGTCCGGCCTGGAATTCGAGGACCTTCTGGATCCTCCGGGGCAGCCATCGTTACGGCCACCGGAAGGAGGTCGGAGAGATCGGTCTTCGGACGCTGGACCGCACCCTGGAACACTTCCGGGCCAGCGGGACCATCCACGAATTTTATAATTCCCGATCGATTGACCAGTCAGTCCTGGTCCGCAAGGGGAACCCGGCCGGTCCCTGCCGGGAGTACCTGGGCCACAACCCTTTGAATGCGTTCTTTTATCTGGTGACCGAATAGGCATGCGGCGGCAGGGATTGATTCCGGAAACGCGCTTCATGCGCCGGGCGATCGAAGAGGCTCGGAAGAACCTGGTTGAAGACCCGGCCGGCGGCCCCTTCGGCGCCTGCCTGGTCAGGTCCGGCCGGGTGGTGGCCGTGGCCCGCAACACGGTCCTGGCCGGCGATGCCACCTGCCATGCCGAGGTGAATGCCATCCGGATGGCCTCGCGGGAATTGGGCTCCTATGACCTGGCCGGATTGGTGATTTATTCGACCACCGAACCCTGCCCGATGTGCTTCAGCGCCATCCACTGGGCGCGGATTTCGGCTATTTTCTACGGCACCGGGATTCGGTCGGCGGCCGCCCGCGGCTTCAATGAGCTGCGCCTTTCCAACCGCCAGCTGAAGCGGCTGGGCGGCAGTCCGGTGGCGGTGGCCGGCGGGATCCTGCGTTCCGAATGCCTGGAACTGTTCGAGGCCTGGGATCGCCTGGCGGGACGGCCCAGTTACTGACCGTCCGCCGGCGGCCGGGTTTCGATGTCCGGGCCTGGGAGGAAAAGATGAAAACGAAGGAACGGTCGGAGTTCCTGAAGTATCAACGCCTTTATCGTTCCGCGCTCCTGGATGATGCGCTGCCCTTCTGGATGAGACATTCGCCGGACCGGGAGCGGGGTGGGTATTACCACTGCCTGGATCGCGACGGTTCGGTGATCTGCACCGACAAGTACATGTGGCTGGAGAACCGGCAGATCTGGACCTTCGCCTGGTTTTACAACCGGCTGGAAAAGAGGCCGGAATGGCTCGGGCTGGCCAAACTGGGCGCCGATTTTCTCAAGGCGCACGGCCGGGACGGAAATGGAGACTGGTACTTCGCCCTGACCGAAACCGGCCAGCCCCTGGTTCAGCCCTACAACATCTTCTCCGACTGCTTCGCGGTGATCGCCTTCGCCGAGTATGCCCGGGCCTCCGGTGACCAGGAGGCCCTGGAACTGGCGATCCGCACCTACCGTCGCATCCAGGAGCGTCAGGCCAACCCAAAGGGTCGTTACAACAAGCAGGTGCCGGGCGTCCGGCCCCTGGAAAACCTGGCCTTTCCGATGATCAACCTCAACATCAGCCGGATTTTGAACGAGGTCCGGCCGAATCCGGTTTACAGCCGGGTGATCGAACAGAGCCTTGACCGGATCATGAACCGGTTTCTCGACCCGGAGTGCCGGGTGGTGCACGAGAACCTGACCCCGGAAGGCCGCCGCCGGGATGACATCTACGAAGGGCGCCATCTGATTCCCGGCCACGGTCTGGAGGCGATGTGGTTCGTGATGGAGGCGGCGGCCGGCGCGAAGGATTGGTCCACGGTGCGCCGGGCGGCCGAGGGAGTGAAGTGGTGCCTCGAGAAGGGCTGGGACCGGGAATACGGTGGAATCTATTATTTCCTGGATCGGCTGGACCGGCCTCATTTCGAACTGCAGTGGGACATGAAGCTCTGGTGGCCGCACCTGGAGGCGCTGGTGGCGACGCTGCTCGGGTACCGCTTGACCGGGGATCCCGAACTGCTTGATTGGTTCCGGAAGGTTCATGAGTACGCCTGGCGGGTTTTCCCGGATCCGGAATACGGCGAGTGGTTTGGTTATGCCAACCGGCGGGGCGAGGTTAACAACCGGTGCAAGGGGGGGCGTTTCAAGGGCTGCTTTCACCTGCCCCGGGCCCTCTACCTGGTCACCGAGTTGTGCCGGGAGCTGGCGGATACTTCGGCCGGAACCGGTCAAAACGGCTGAACTCCTCCGGTTCCAGGCATTCTTTCAGGGTGTATTGGCCCACCCGCTCCCGTTCCAGAAAGTACAGGTAGGCCCCGCAGCCCATTTCATTTCCGATATCTTCGGCCAGCTGCCGGATGTATACCCCGCCCAGGCAGGTTACTCGAAGGGTCAGCAGGGGCCAGCGCCAGGCCACCATTTCCAGCCGGCGAATTTCGACCGGCTTGCTTTTTTCCACCGGCTGGCCGGCCCGGGCCAGACGGTAGAGGCGCTCTCCGCCCGATTGAGCGGCCGAATAGGCCGGAATTTTCTGCTCAAAACGGCCGGTGAATTTTTCCAGGATCGGGAGAATTTTTTTACGGCCGCCCCGGAAACTCCCGGCCGTTTCAACGGCGCTGATTGTTCCCTGGGGGTCGCCGGTCGAGGAGACCGCCCCCAGCCGCAGACCGGCCTGGTAGACCTTTTCCCAGGTCCGGATCTCCTCAAAGCGGCCGGTGGCCCGTTCCAGGAGGAGAAGGACCACGCCGGAGGCGAACGGGTCCAGCGTACCGCCGTGGCCGATCTTGCCCTGGAAGCCGGCGGCCCGTTTGAAGGCCCGGATCAGGTCGTAGGTGCTGCTGCCCGCCGGTTTGCGCACCGGCAGGATGAGGTCGAGGTCCGTGTTTTTCATGGTCGATTAGATTATATCCCCGGCGGGCCGGTCCGGCAAGCCCGCGGCTGTGCTATAATAAACGAAAAAAACACTTTTTTGAAAGGGGTCCGATGCTGATGAAGGGAGGCTGGTGGTCGGGGGTGTCCCGGAACGTCCGGGTGCTCGGGGTGGTGAGTCTCTTCAATGATATTGCCTCGGAGATGATTTACCCGGTGGTGCCGATCTTCCTGACCGCGGTCCTGGGTGCGCCGGTGGCGGTGGTGGGCCTGATCGAGGGGTTTGTCGAGGCGACCGCCAGCCTTCTCAAACTGGCCTCGGGCTGGTTTTCCGACCGCTTCCGCCGCCGCAAACCGTTCGTGGTGGGCGGGTACGCTTTTTCCACGTTCTCCAAGCTGCTGCTGGGGGTTGCCTATGTCTGGCCGATGGTGCTGGCGGCCAGGTTCATCGACCGGCTTGGAAAGGGCATTCGCACCTCGGCCCGAGACGCGCTCATCGTGGAGAGTACCGCCAACGGAAGCCGGGGCCTGGCCTTCGGCTTTCACCGGGCAATGGATTCGACCGGTGCGGTGATCGGGCCGTTGCTGGCCATCCTGCTCCTGAAAATATTCCGGGATAACCTGCGGACGGTCTTCCTGATCTCGGTCCTGCCGGCGGCCGTGGGCGTGCTGCTTCTTATTTTCCTGCTCCGTGAATCGGGGGTGCGGCTGGAGGGCCGGCCCGGCCGGTTCCGGTTAAGCTGGCGGGAACTCTCTCCGGAATTCAAGGTTTTTTTGCTGGTGAGCGTCCTCTTCGGCCTCGGCAACAGTTCCGATGTCTTCCTGATCCTGCGGGCCAAGGATCTGGGTTTGACCACCGTCCTGGCCATCTTTGCCTACGTTCTCTATAACCTGGGCTATGTGCTTTTTTCGATACCGGCCGGCGCGGTGGCCGACCGGATCGGCCCCCGAAAGGTGTTAACGGCCGGATTCCTGGTCTACGCGCTGGTTTATCTGGGATTCGGATTGACCGGGGATGCCCGGGCCGTCTGGATTCTCTTCCCGGTTTACGGGGTTTACATCGCCTTCACCGACGGAGTCGGCAAGGCCTATATTTCCAACCTGGTCGCCGGCGAAAAGATCGGTACCGCCTTCGGCATTTACCAGATGGCGACCGGCCTCTGCACTTTCCTGGCCTCCTTCATCGCCGGCCTGCTCTGGACCCGCCTGGGCGTGCGGACGCCCTTTTATTTCGGCAGCCTGATGGCTCTCCTGGCGGTGCTGGTTTTTGTGCTCCCGGGCCGGCGGACGCCGGCGGCCGTTGCCCGTTCCGGATGAGAGATCAGGCCCGCTTCTGAAAGGCGGCGGCCAGGAGGCTTTCCCGGCCCCGGCGCTTGAAGTCGGCCAGGGCCTCGACCAGGGCGGCCCGGACCAGGTCCGATTTCTTGATCCGCCGATTCTCGCGCCGGAGTTTCATCCAGGCCTCGTCGAGGTCGGAGAGCAGTTTCGGCGGAAAGTAAAAGGTCGCCTTCTCCTTCTCCTTCTCCTCGCCCGCCTCCCGCTTCGTTTCGTGCCCCGCCGCTGTCGGCCGGGTTGCCCGGCCGGCGGCCGGTTCCCCGGACAGGAAGATTTCGGCTCCCTTGCCCTTAAGGCTTGGTCGTTTCTTCATCTTTCAGCACCTCCAGTGCCAGATCGCGGTATGCCTGGGCCCCCTCCGAGCGTCCGGCGTAGGAGAGGATGGATTGCCCGGCCAGCGCGGCGTCGGCAAAACGGACCGTGCGCTTGATCACGGTCCGGTAGACTTCCTCGGGAAAGACCTTGGCCAGTTCTTCGACCACCTCCCGCGAATGCAGGGTCCGCGTGTCGTGCATGGTGCGCAGGATGCGGGCGCGGAGACGGTTATTGGCTTTCCGCTTGACCTTGGCGATGATGTCGTTCAGTTGCTTCAGACCTTTCAGGGCCAGGTATTCGCTCTGGACGGGTATGATGACCCGGTCGGCGGCGATCAGGGCATTGGTGGTCAGGACACCCAGGCTGGGCGGGCAGTCGATCAGGATGAAATCGTAACGATCCTGGATTGGAACCAGGAGTTCCTTCAGGGTTCGGTCCCAGCCGATTTCACCGATCAGTTCGCCCTCGGCTCCGGCCAGGTCGAGGTTGGCCGGGACCAGGTCCAGTCCGGTCGTCCGAACGGCCTGGATAACCTGGTCTATTTTCAGCGTATCGCCATTCAGGAGCAGGTCGTAAACGGTTCGTTCGAACTCATCCGGGTTGAAACCCAGCGAGGTGGTCAACCCGGCCTGGGGATCGAAGTCAACCAGCAGCACCCGCCGGCCCTGTTCGGCCAGCGCCGCGCCCAGGCAGAGGGAGGTGGTGGTTTTGCCCACCCCGCCTTTTTGGTTGGAAACGCTGTAGATGACGGCGCCCATGCTTCTCCCGTTCGTGAGTTTTTTGTCCTTTCCGCCCCGCCGGCGGATTCCTGACAATTATAACATTGAAATGTTATGCTGTCAAAAAATCATAATGGTATAAATGGGAGCATGTCCGGCCGGGCCGGTTGTCGGGTATAATGTAAAAGCCGTCGGTATCGTCCGGCGCCGGGCCGGACGGCGCGGTGCCGGACGAAAAGGAGAAAAGATGCTTAACCAGGAACAGCGGCGGTTTCTGCTCCAGGCGGCCCGCCGGTCGATCCTCAATTACCTGGAGAACGGATTAACCGGGGTGGCGGAGACGGCGGACCCGGTCCTGCTCGAGAAGCGCGGTGCCTTCGTTTCGTTGCGGTGGGACAAGGATTTGCGCGGCTGCATAGGGTTGATCGAGGGAAAGTATCCGCTCAACGAGACGGTCTGCCGGATGGCCATCGAGGCGGCCGTGGGTGATCCCCGCTTTCCCGGCCTGACGATCCGGGAACTGAAGGAAGTGATTATCGAAATTTCGGTCCTGACTACGCCGGAACGGGTGCGCGGGCCTCAGGATATCGTGATGCTCCGGGACGGGGTGATTGTCCGCCAGGGATACTGCCAGGGGGTCTTCCTGCCGCAGGTGGCCGAGGAACAGGGTTGGGACAAGGAACAGTTTCTCTCGTTTCTCTGCGAATACAAGGCCGGTTTGCCCAGGGAAGCCTGGAAGGAGAAGGAGACCGAGCTTTACACCTTTCAGGCCGAGGTTTTCTCCGAGGTTGATTTTCCGCCGAGTTCTCCCAGTAAATAGGCACCGATGCTCCGAGCCGGGTCAGGCCGGGCCAGCCCTCCGGCCGCCGCGGCCATGGCCGCCAGTCGGTCCGGGGCGCCGGCCAGTCCGGATACCTCCTCCGCCAGGTTTTTTCCGGTTAAATCCCCCTCTTCAATCACCCGGGCCGCCTTCCGTTCGGCCAACCAGCGGGCGTTGAGGCGCTGGTGATCTTCGGCGGCCGAGGGCAGCGGAATCAGAAGGGCCGGTTTTCCAAAGCGGATCAACTCGGCAATGGTGGTGGCCCCGGCCCGGCAGAGGACCAGGTCGGCGGCGCTGTAAGGGACTTCCATGGCCGATTGGAATGGAGCGGTGAAGGCCGACCAGCCGCCGGTCCGATAGGCCGCCTCCACCGCCGGGTGATCGGCCGGACCGGTCAGGTGGATGAATTGGACCTGCTCCCGGTTCAGCCCGGGGAGCGCCTCCAGCACTTTGAGGTTGATCCGGTGCGCCCCCTGGCTGCCGCCCAGGACCAGGAGCGTGAAGCGCCCTTCGTCCAGTCCCAGCTCCCGCCGGGCCGCCTTTCGGTCAACCGGTTTCAGGCTCGGGCGCAGGGGGTTGCCGAAGTTGAGCACCCGCTTTGATTGCAGGTAGCCGCTGCTTTCGGGGAAGGCGGTGAAGACGGCCTCGCTCCAGCGGCTGAAGAATCGGGTCACCTTGCCCGGCAGCAGATTCTGTTCGCAGAAGTAGAGGCGGATACCCAGGCAGCGGGCGGCCGCCGCCGGGGCGGCCGAGGCGTAGCCGCCCATGCCGATGACGGCCGCCGGGCGCCGGCGCGCCAGCAGGAAGGCGGCCGCCAGCCAGGCCCAGATCAGGCGGAAAGGCAGCCAGAGGTAACCGGCTTTCCGGCGGGGCAGACGGACGGCCGGCAGGTCAACCCAGGGGATTCCGGCCGCTTCGAATTCCCGCCGCAGCTGGGGAGTGATATGGCCGGCGGCCAGCGGCCGGGCCCCGGCCTCCTTCAAAGCCAGGGCCAGGGCCAGGGCCGGAAAGAGGTGCCCGCCGGTACCGCCGGCCGCGATGACCAACCTCATTGAACCGGTTCGTCCGGCGGCAGATCGCGGGCCAGGTTGACCAGCAGTCCGGTGCCGAGGAAGGTGAAGAGCAGGGAACTTCCGCCGTAACTGATGAAGGGCAGGGTCAGCCCCTTGTTGGGCAGCAGGGAGAGGACTACCCCCAGGTGGATCAGGGTCTGGAGGGCCAGCAGGCTGGTCAGACCGGTCCCGAGGTAGAACCGGAAAAGGTCGGCGGAGCGCCGGGCGGTCTCCAGCCCGAGGTGTATGAGCAGGAAGAAGGGGCTCAGGAACAGGAGGCTGCCGATCAGGCCCAGCTCTTCGGCGATGTTGGCGAAGATGAAATCGGTGTGCGGTTCGGGGAGGTAATCGTACTTCTGCTGCCCTTGGCCCAGGCCCCGCCCGAAGATTCCCCCGCTGCCGACCGCCAGCAGGGAACTGTTGATCTGGTAGCCGGCGCCCAGCGGGTCGGCCCCGGGATTCAGCCAGGTCTGCATTTTCTTCCGGTGATAGTCCGACTGGATTACAAAGAGGCCGCCCAGGACGGCCAGCACCAGGATGCCCAGGAAGAGCAGCCGCCGCGGGGCGCCGGCGATGAAATAGAGAATGAAGAGAAGGGCCAGGACCAGGGCGGCGGTGCCGTAGTCGGGTTCCTTGAGTATCAGGGCCCCGGCCAGCCCGACCAGCAGTCCGGTCGGCATGAAGATCCGGACGGGATTAGTGATCACCCGCTCCTTCCGGGCCAGGAAATCGGCCAGGTAGAAGATCACCGCCAGCTTGGCAAATTCCGAAGGCTGAAAGTTGAAGAAGCCCAGGCTGAACCAGCGTTTGGCGCCGTTGATCTCGCGGCCGATTACCAGCACCAGGAAGAGCAGGGCAATGGCCACCAGCAGGCTGATCCGGGCGTAACGGCGCCAGCGGTCGAGGTTGATCCGCAGGGCACCGAGGAAGCAGGCGAAGCCCAGCATGACCCAGAGCAACTGCCTCTTCAGAAAGAAATACTGGTCGTTGTATTTTTGCCCGGCCTGCAGGAAGGTGATGTCGTAGACCAACAACACCCCGAGCGCGGCCAGCAGTACGACCAGGAAGGAAAGTTTACGGTAAACCGGCCACGGCTTCTTTAAACGAATTTCCCCGTTGAGCATAGTCCTTGAACATGTCAAAACTGGAGCAGGCTGGAGAGAGGAGCACGGTGTCGCCGGGCCGGGCCCGACCGGCGGCCAGCCTGACCGCCCCGGCCAGGTCGGCCGTCCGGTGGATCGGAACGGTACCGGCCAGTTCGGCGCTGATGCGCTCGGCGGCCTCGCCGATCAGGATCACTTCGGCCGGCTGTCCGGACAGTGCCTCCCGGAGCGGCCGGTAGGAACCGCCCTTATCCTTGCCGCCCAGTATCAGGAGTACCCGGCCGCTGTCTTTCGGAAACGACTGGAGGGCGCGCAGGGTGGAATCGACATTGGTGGCCTTGGAGTCGTCTATGTACTGGACGCCCTGTTTCCTGGCCACCGGTTCGAGCCGGTGGGCCAGCGGCTGGAAATTCCTGATCGCCCCGGCCATCGCTTCCGAAGGCAGCCCGTAAAGCCGGGCCGCGGCACAGACGGCCAGGATATTCTCCTGGTTATGCACCCCCCAGAGGCGGCTGGGCGGAATTTCCAGGAACTTTTCTCCATCGGGAAGGAAGAGATGCCGACCGTCGCTGAAAAAACGCCCCTCCTTCTCGCGGCGGCTGTAAAAGAAGGTCCGGCCCTTGAATCCGGCGCCGGCCACCCGGCTCTCCGGGTCGTCGTAATTGAGCAGCGCGATATCGTCGCCGGCCTGGTTTTCGAAAATCCGGAGCTTGGCCTTCCGGTAAGAGCCGAAGTCCGGATAGCGGTCCAGGTGGTCGGCGGTGATGTTGAGCAGCAACGAGAGTTTCGGCCGGAAGCGCTCGATCCACTCCAGCTGGAAACTGCTCACCTCCAGGATCACCGTGTCGGTTGCGGTCAGGCGGTCAACTACCGAGATGAAGGCGGGCCGGATGTTGCCCGAGAGGACCACCGGCCGGCCGGCCGCTTTCAGCACGTCGCGCAGCAGGGTAACCACGGTACTCTTGCCGTTGGTCCCGGTGACCGCCAGGATCGGGGCCGGGCAGAAACGGTAGGCCAGTTCCAGTTCGCTCCAGACCGGGATGCCGCTTTGAAGGGCGGCCTGGATCGGCCGGCTCTCGGGCGGCACGCCGGGACTGGTCACCACCAGGTCCAGGCCTTCCAGGAACGCCTCCGAATGGCCGCCCAGTTCCACCCGGACGCCGGCGGCCTCCAGTTTGCCCCGTTCCGTTTCGAGGCCGGGGCCGCGGCGGTTCTCGGTCAGGCGGACCTCGGCCCCGCGTCCGGCCAGGAATAATCCGCAGGCCAGGCCGCCTTCACCGAGTCCGATTACCAGTATTTTTTTTCCGGCCAGTTCCATGAGTCGTCGATTTCCTTGATTTCTCTACAATCTTATCATGTCCCCCGCCGCCGTATCAACCGGCGGCGGGCCGGGGAGAGAGAGGGGGTGGAGCCCCTTCTCGCGGTCCGTGGTCGGGGAGGGGGAGTCAGGGGAGGGAAGCTCCTTCCCCTGAAAGCGAAGCTCCGCCGCCGTATCAACCGGCGGCGGGCCGGGGTGAGAGAGGGGGCGGAGCCCCTTTGTTGAGCCGTGTTTTTTGTTTTTCCCTTGAGCCGAGGGTCTGGAGTGAGACGAGTCGCGGAGCCGCGGCCTCGGGAAAGAAGCTTAAAAGCGGCAGCGCTCCGGCATATCATCCTCCCGCGGCTCCTGTCTGAGCCAGGCCGCGACGGCCGTCTTTCGGCCCCAAGCGGACAGCGAGTTAGCCGCGCGCCGGATTTAAGCGTACCTTTCCCCCGCGGCAAAGCGTCCGAGCCGAAGCCAGAGCCGAGGCTCCTGAAAGCGAAGCTCCGCCGCCGTATCAACCGGATTCGTCTGAAATTTTCAGAAACAATAGAGGGGGCCGTGAAGCAGAGCGAAGCACGCTTCACGGCGGTGAAGTGTGTTCCGAGCTTGTCGAGGGACTCTACTTCACCGGAGAGAGGGGGCGGAGCCCCTTCTCGCGGTTCGTGGTCGGGGAGGGGGAATCAGGGGAGGGAAGCTCCTTCAGGCCATGCGTTCCAGGTCCCGTTCGGTAACCGGATAGACCGGCGGCCGGCCGGAGAAAAAGTTCTCCAGTTCCCGCAGCGCGTATTTCCCGAGCCGTTTCATGTTGTCGGTCACGCCCCCGGCGATGTGCGGAGTCAGGATGACGTTGGGCAGTTTCCAGAGAGGCGGTTCCGGGACCGGCGGTTCCGGGTAACGGACATCCAGGCAGGCGGTCAGGCGGCCGGTCAGCAGTTCTTCGTAGAGGGCGGTTTCATCGATCAGGGCGCCGCGGGCGGTGTTGATGAGCAGGGCGCCGTCCTTGAAGAGTTTCAGGTTTTCCCGGTTGATCAGGTCGCGGGTTGAGGGCAGGGCCGGCGCGTGCAGGGAGAGGACGTCGACCTGGGGTATCAGCGCCTCCAGGCTGGCCGCCGGTTCGACCCCCAGCCGGACCGCTTCGGCCGGGTCCAGGTAGGGATCATAAAGCAGAATGCGCACCTCGAAGTTCTTCAGGAGACGGATGAAGTGGCGGCCGGCATGGCCGGCCCCGACCACGCCCACGGTAAGGCCGTAAATCTCGCGGATCTTTACCCGCTCTTCCTGGTGATACCAGCCGCCCTGATGCAGCAGTTCGTTGAAACGGCAGACCCGCTTGAGGGTGCTCAGCATCAGGCCCAGGGTATGCTCGGCCACGCCGATGGCGATGGCCGCCGAGGCGCTGGTGACCACGATGCCCCGCTTCCAGAGGGCTTCGGAAACAACGGGGCGTACGCTGCCGGCGGCGTAGACGACCAGTTTCAGGTCCGGCGCGGCGGTCAGGATCTCCTCGGTGAAACGGGGACTGCCCCAGCTGGTAAGACAGGCGACGGTTTCGGCCGGCAGGCGGGGCGGCTTTTCCGGGTCCGGTTCGATTTCATCGATCCGGGCCAGCCGATTCAGCCGTTCCCGGTCGGCCGGACTGAACAGCTGGGTCTGGAGCTCTTTTTTAATCAGGGAAACAACGGTCGGCTTTTTCACCCGGCCTCCTTTTCTGAATTATTAACCGGCCCGGTATTTTTCAGGGAGCCGGGTAACGGTCCCGGGAGATGATCTCGGAGAAGGCCTCCCGGCCGGCGCGGAAATAGTCGCGCCGGGTTACGGTATAAAACCAGCCGGCCCGTTTTTCGGGCGGACTGGCCTTCAATCTTATTTCCCATTCGGGGGTTTCCGTTCCATAGAAGCCGATGCTCAGAGCGGCCGCCTGGACCCGGGCCCGTATCTGGAGGGTTGCCGCCTGCCGGTTCCGGAACCGCAGGTCGGTCCACGCCTCGGTACTTACGGCCGCGTCCAGTCCCGGCGGCAGGTAACCGACCAGGGATGAGTGCGGGTGCCGTTCCTGGATCTGAAGGCCGGCGGCCAGGGCGGCGCAGTAGAGGGTGGAGGAGACCTGGCAGAGTCCGCCGCCGGGCGCGGGCCGGCGGCGGCCTTCCACCAGGGAGGAGGCGTAGCCCAGGGCACCGGGTTTCAGCTGCCGGGTAACCGTTTCCAGGAAGGAAAACTCCGTTTCCGGCCCCAGTCGGCAGCCGTCCAGTTTTTCCACCGCCAGGAGGATGTTGTGTTCGCGGGCGTCCAGGCCGGTTTGGAAGGAGGTGGTGCAGCTTCCCCAGCAGTGGACGAAATCTTCGGCGGCCGCCGGACCGCCGCCCAGGAGCAGCAGGCCGAGCAGGAGTAGTTTTTTCATTCTTCCCGCACCCGGAGATGGAATCCGTCGGACCGGCCGTTGACTTCCGGGAAGTACATCAGGGAGGCCCGGGCCGGCCGCACCTGGAAGTCGCCGGTCGTCTCCGGACGGAGGTGGTAAACCAGGGTCCGGGTGCCTTTCCCCTCGGCATCCAGTCCCCAGAAGGGGGTGAAGAAGACGATCCGCTCATCGTGCACTTCACGCCGGCAGTACCAGTTACCCCCCGCTTCGTTCTCCGGGGTCTCCACCACCTCAAAGCCGCTGGGCAGTGCGTCTTCAATGACGGCGAATTCGTAGAAGTCCCGGCCGGTGATCGTAAGCGTGACCCGGACCCGTTCTCCGACCTTCAGGGTGTCGCCGGCCGCGAACGGCTTCTCCTCAGGGTTTCCGGCCGCGTCCCCGGCCCCGGCTTGCAGGCGCCGGTACTCCCGCTTGACGGTGAAACCGCGGTCCTCCGGTTCCTGGAGCCGGCTGCGGTCAAGGTAATCCAGGGCGTGCGAGTAGTAAAGGTTCCCGGCCCCGGTTTTCTTAAGGGAAAGCGTATTTTCCTCTCCGGCCTTCAGGGTTCCGGGCGGCGCGGTGATTATGCGGACAAACTCCCGAAGCGAGTCACGGTCGAACTTTTCCCGGGCCAAAGGCTGGTTATTCACCGTCAATTCCGCCGTGAAGTCCGGGTTGAGCTCCGTCCCGCGGCGGAGGAAGTCGGTGAGGGCCGAGACGCAGACGGCGGTATCCTTGGTGGATCGCCAGCGGCCGAGCCGGCGGCTGGCCACCAGGTACCGGATGATCTTTGGTATCTCCGGGCTCTGCGGGGCCAGGGCCAGGACCGCCTTCAGGGCCCAGGCGCTGGCTTCGACGTCGCTGTCCACCCAGGAGTAGCGGTCCGGACGGTCCGCCTTCCAGAAGGAGATGTCCGGGGTCAGCGGTTTCAGGTCGGCCAGCAGTTCCTCCGCCACCTGGGCGGCCACCCGGCCGGCCGGATCGGCTTTGTGAAAGGAGAGCGCCAGCAGGGCCCGGCCGTAAGGATTGAGCCGGGAGCGTTCCTGGAAGAGTTTGGCCAGGGTTCCCTTCAGTCCGGACGGCACCGCCGGCTCCGCTTGGCTGAGGCTGAAGGCGGCATAGGCCCGGGCGTCCGGGTCCTCGAGGCTCTTGACTTGTTCCGCCAGGAAGCTTACGGCCCGGCGCCGGACCTCGGGATCGACCGGGTAGCCGCACTCTTCGGTCAGGGTGAGGCCGTAGAGGACCAGGGCGCTGGTGTAGGGATGCGAGGCGTCGGCCGCCCACCAGCCCCAGCCGCCGTCGGCGTGCTGGTAATCGTAAAGGCGGGCCAGGCCCCGGTTGACCATGGCCGGAAGTTCTTCCAGCATCTTCTGGAAGGCTTTCGGGTCGTCGCTCAGCAGCCGGAGATCGGAGACGCCCAGCTCCCGAACCGCCCGGGCCACCTGGAGCGTGGGCAGGAAGCGGTTCAAGGTCTGTTCCACGCACCCGTAGGGATACCCGGCCAGGTAATCCAGGGAACGGAAGAGGCCGGAGGCCAGCGAAGGATAGAGGTAGCTGGTCAGTTTCGGGCTGGCGGCCGCCGCCGGCAGCTTGAAACTGTTCAGGGCCGACTCCCGGCACTCTCCGGAACGGACCTCCAGGACCGCCGTGGCGTAAGGAAGCACCGGAATCTTCGTTTCCAGGCCGTCGGAGTAATCGCGGTTGCCGGCCCGCAAAGCCAGCTCGGCTTCGGGTGCCTCGCCGGCGACGGCCAGCCACTGGCAGCGGATCGAACCGCCGGCCGGGATGGTGGCCTCTTGCGGCGCCGTTTCCAGCAGGCGGAGGCCCCGCGCTTCCAGGATGACCGTCACCGGCTGGTCGGCGCCGGTGTAGTTGTGGATCACGGCCGAAAGGGTAAAACGGTCGCCTTCGACCAGGAAGCGGGGGGCGGCCAGGCGGGCCAGCAGCGGCTTGGAGACCAGTATCTCCCGCCGGGCGCCGCCCACCCGGGTTTCGGGCGTAACCGCCCGGGCGGTCGCCCGCCAGGTGGTGAGGTTATCGGGCAGCGCCACTTCCAGGGAGGCCCGCCCCTCGCGGTCGGTCCAGAGCGCCGGGATCCAGAAGGCGGTGTCCTTGAAATTCCGGCGCAGACCGGTTTCGGCCAGGTCCTTGGCGCCGCCGTACTCCCAGGTGTAGAAGGAGTAGCCGGTCGAGACGCGGTTGGGTTTGCGGCCGTAAAAGAAACGGTCCGGGTCGAGCGTCGTCTCCGGCGCGATGGCATAGATGGCCTTGTCCACCAGTCCAAGGGAGACCTCCGCCGGGGTGCCGGCCCCGGCGCTGTCCAGGGTGCGGATGGCGAACCGGCTGATCTCCCCGGGGCGGTATTCTTTTCGGTCCGGAGTGATTTCAACCGTGAGAAAGCGGTTCGGTTCGACCACCGGCAGGGTCCGTTCCGCCTGGTGCAGTTCCCGGTTGCGGACCGCGGTCAGGCCGAGGGTGAAATTCGGGATGTGTTCGGCCGTTACGGGGAATTCCAGCAGGCTGGTCTGTGCCTCCGGCTGCAGGATCCGGCTTTCGTGGAGGCGGGTTCCCTCGACGGTGAGGAGGATCGGCTGACCGGGGAAGGCCGTCGTGATCAGCACCCGGGCCGTATCGCCCGGCCGGTAACTTTTTTGGTCGGTCACGATCTCCAGTTCCCGGCTCGAAGACCAGGCGGAGGTGTATTCGCGGCCGGCCACCCAGATGTAGCGGAGGCCGTTGACCAGGTTTTTGTATTCATCTGAGGCCTGGGCGTAAACCTTCAGGTAGCCGGAACGGCCGGGTTTCAGGTTCAGGGAGGTGCGCCCCTCCGGCCCGGTGACGGCGGTTTCGGCCTGCAGCTCCGTCCAGGTGTAGCGGTTTTTCTCGTAACGTTCCAGGGCGACGAAGACCTTGATCGGAAGTCCGGCCACCGGCCGGTCATCCCAGGTTCGGACCGTTATTTCCAGGGGGACGGCCTCGCCTGGATAATAGACGTAGCGCGGAGTGACGAGCCCGATTCGAAAGGCGCCCGGGACTGCGTCCGCCGAGGCCCGTCCGATCACCTCCCGCTGGCTGCGGTCGACGACCCGGGCCTCCAGGGTGAAACGGGTTTCGTTTTCGTAGGCGCCCCGGCCCGGGAGTTCGACCAGGCAGGTTCCGTCCGGCCCGGTCTGGGCTTCTCCCTGCCGGAGCAGTTTTCCATACCCCCAGCCCGGGCCCCCGTTTTCATTTTCGTACTCTTCGTAATCATAATCCGCCCACCAGCCGGATCGTTCGTAAACCAGGTAGTTAACCCGGGCGTTGGCCACCGGCTGTCCGAAATAGTAACTGGCCCGGAGCCGGAATCGGATCTTCTCGCCGGGCAGGTAGCGGTCGCGGTCGGCCTCGACCTCGACCTGGTACTCGGGCTTGCGGTATTCCAGGACCTGAAAACCGGAGGTTCCGGAGGCGGCGATTGCTTGATCCGGATGGATTGAAAGCGTGTAGTTGCCCAGCCGCGGCTCGGCGGCCAGTTCCAGCGAGCCGGCCAGGGAGCCGTTTTCACTCACCGGCAGCCAGGTGTCGGAGACCAGCCGATCCTCCGGGTCACGGACCTGGACCCGGGCCTTCCGCGCCGGCGGCACCTCGTAACGGTTGCCGTGGTCAAGGCGCAGGAAACCCTTGAAGTAGACGGTCTGGCCGGGCCGGTAAACGGGCCTTTCCGTGTAAAGGTAGGCGATGGTCGGGTCGCTGCGGACGTTCGACGGCCGGGCGGTCGGCAGGTTCAGCAGGGCCAGCGAGGTTCCCGCTTCGGCCAGCGCCAGGCCACCGCCGTTCGTCTCCAGCCGGCCGGAAGCGTCGGTCCGGCCCAGCAGCCGCGGCGCACCGGGGCCGCCGAGGGTCCAGATGAGCGTTTCGGGCCGCGGCCGGCCGTCGGCCAGGCCGCAGGCGAAGAGCAGGTTCTGCTCCGGGGCCGACTTGCGGACCAGGGCCAGGTCGGTTACCAGGCAGTAGAACCTGTCTTCCCCGCCGGGCCGGTCGGGAACCTCCTCCGGAGAAGTCAGCCGGACCAGGTAGAGGCCGGCCGGCAGGCTCTTCAGGGTGACGGACCGGTCGTAGAGGTCGCTGAGCGGCTGGGGATAGCGGACCGTGAAGAGGAGGCTGGCCGCCGGCGGCCGGCCGGATAGATCGGCCTGGCGGATCATCCATTCCAGGGTGTGCGGATTTAATTGCTGACCCAGGATCTTTTCCGCCTCGGCGCGCGGGTTGAACGGATAGAGTTCCAGGCGGAGTTTGGTTACCCGGAAGGCATTGTACCTGATCTGGACGCTCTCCCCGGGCTGGAAGATATAGTTGCGCCTATTCAGGCTGAAGCTCTTGGGCCGGAGCTGGAGGCGTATTTCGCCCGGCAGCCGGGTGGTCTGGCCCGGCCGGACCTCCAGGTTGGCGGCGCTTCCCTCCCGGTACCCCTGGGTGTAAACGGATATCTTGTAAGTGCCGGCCGCCAGGCCGTCCAGGAGCAGGTTGCCGTCGGAATCGGTCTGGGCCGAAAGGTAGGTCGGTCCCTCGGTGTTGACCCAGGCCCGGGCGATCGGCCGCCCGGTTTCGGCGGCGATGACCCGGCCGGAGAGACGGCCGCCCGGCTCCAGGTTGAAATTGACGCCGCCGGTCTCCTCCCCCTCCTTGACCGGGACGCTTTCCCGGTACTGGCGTACGAAGCCTGGAGCCTGGGCGTTCAGGTAGGCGGGACCCGGAGACAGGTTCTTCAGGAGGTAGAAACCGCGGCCATCGCAGGGAGTGTTGTTTACCCGGCCGCCGGCCAGCGGCCGGCCGGATTTATCGTAAACGAAGCCGCTGATTGAGCCGGGCCGCCGGAGCGTCAGCCGCTGAATGACCTCTCCGTACTTGGCCTGGTTGATCTCCAGGGAACGGAGGTTTTCGGCCAGGTAGCCGGCGGCCTCGGCCCGGATGCGGTAGTAGCCGGGGCCGGAGACGGCGGCCTCGGCCCGGCCGGTCCGGTCGGTGGTCGCGGCGGCGGTTTCCTTCGCGTGCAGGCGGGTTACGGTTAACCGGGCGCCGGCCACCGGCTGGCCGTCGGAACGGTCAACCTGGAAGGAAATGGTATCGGCCCGCAGGTTTTCGGCCAGCCAGAGCGAACCGGCCAGCAGCAGAAACAGCGCCACTTTTCGACTCGTCTTCATTTCGTCTCCCGATACTGAATGGCCTGGAACCGGTATAACTGCGGCCGGGCTTCCGGCGGCAGGCCGGCATTGCGCAGGCATTTTCTGAAGGCGTACTCGACCGTCCGGGCCTCGCCGGGCAGAACGACCCCGGAGCGGCCGGACTGGCGGACCACCAGCCCGTCCCGGTCGGGCCGGTAGCGGTCGAGCGAGTCGATGGCTTCCAGGTCCTGGGGAAAGGTCAGGATGATGGTTATCCCGGCCGCCTCCTCCGGACCGACGGGCCGGTAGCGCGGGTCCTGCCAGGCGGCCACCCGGGTGAAGTGGGCGATCTCCTGCCGCAGGTCGGGAAAGAGGGATTCGAAGGAGCCGGCGCAGCCGCGGACCCGGCCGTTCCGGAGCAGGGTTACGAAGACGGCCCCCGGCCGGTTCAATTCGGCGGGCGGCTTCCCGGGGAGAGGGTTGGAAGTCGGGGTGGACCAGCCGTGATTGAGGGCCTGCCGGGCCTCAGCCAGGGCCATTTTCCCGGGAATCGGATCCGGGAAAGCCGGCCCGGCGGCGACTATCAGCAGGAATAGCGACAGCCAGCCGATCCGCATGGCCTTTTGAGGGATCATTTCACCTCGATACGCTTGTAAACCCTGGTGCCGCCGTAGATTTCCTCAAGGTAGCGGACCATCAGGTAGGGGTCCTTGCCGTGGATTCTTTCGAAGAGGTGTCCCTTGCCCTTTGATAATTTCCGGTCCTTGGGCAGGCCGTTGGGCAGCAGGTTTTCGGTTTTGATCAGGTCCAGCGAGGCGGTTTCGATGGCCGTGATATCCTCGGCGGCCAGGATGCCGATATCCGGCACCAGGCTGGGCGTGGACATGCCCCAGCAATCGCAGAAGATGGTGATATTCATCAGGAAGTTTATGAAGAGCAGGTTCTCCGGCGCGAACTTCTTCAGGAAGGCCGAAGTGACCAGGGCCAGGCCCCGGGAAAAGTCTTCGAAACGGCGATTTTCCATGCGGATGGCCTTCTTCGGACAGGCCAGCACGCAGTGCTGGCAGTAGGTGCAGTTGTGAAAGAAGAAACCGATTTTCTTCTTCTCCCGGTTGATGGTGATGGCCCCGTTGGGACAGGCCCGGTGGCACTTCAGGCAGAAGATACACTTATCGGCATCGTAGACGAGGCCGCCCTCCAGCCCGTGGATTTTGCGCCGTGTCTCCGAGGGGACGATTCCCATGGCGATATTCTTGATTGCGCCGCCGAAACCGCAGTCGCCGTGACCCTTAAGGTGGGCCAGGTCAATGAAGAAATCGCTGTCCAGCGCCTCGCCGGAGAGGAGCGCCTCGTCCAGGCCCCGGAATCCGATCGGTTCTCGGTAGTAATACCGGCCGGACTGGCCGAAACAGGGGATCACCGGGCAGCCCAGCACCTCGTGGGTGTAGCCGCGCATGAAGGCGGTCTTGGCCGAGTTGTCCATGACCTTCAGATCCTTGGCGCCGGCCGTCTTGAGGGCCTCGACCAGCAGGCGGACAAAGAGGGGGTGGATGGTGGTGTAACCCAGGTGGCCGCCCAGGTGCATCTTGATGGTGACGCTCTTTTCCTTGACCCGTTTTTCCAGGGCGAGCTTTTCCAGCATCCGCTTGAACTTGGCCGGCAGGGTCCGGTCCGGTTCGGCGCTTTCATAGGCGATATCGGCAAAGTAAATCCGGGCCGGCGCGGATTGGGGGCCCCTGGAAGAGGCTGGTTTCTTGCTTCTGGTCATGTTCGGTCTCCGGAAAGATCTTGAGGGTGATTTAATGAAGGCCAGGCAAAATATCTTACAGAAAAAACGGCCGCGATGTCAAATTTTACAAGGGATTCGGGGGACTGGTCACCGGGTGTGTTTAAGGAGGTAACCGATGGCCGCCGGCAATTCCTCCAACAGGTCGGAGGCCGCCAGGGAGGCCTCCCCGGTGCCGCGTGCCGCCAGGTCGGCCGCCAGGCCGTGCAGGCAGACGCCGAGCCGGGCGGCGGTGAAGGCCTCCAGACCCTGAACGACCAGCCCGGCGATGATTCCGGCCAGCACATCCCCGGTCCCGGCGGTGGCCAGCCCGGGATTGCCTCCCAAGTTGAGGCAATGGCGGCCATCGGGAGCCGCGATCACGGTCTGGTGCCCTTTCAGGACCGTTGTCACCCGGAACTTTCGGCTGAATCGCTGGGCCGTTTCCAGGCGCCGGGCCTGGATATCGGCGACCGGGAGGCCGGTCAGACGGGCGAATTCGCCCGGGTGCGGGGTGATGATAACCGGGCCCGGAATGGTCTTGAGAAACTCGGGGGTTCCGGCCAGGGCGTTAAGGGCGTCGGCATCCAGGATCAGCGGTTGCTGGCAGAGGGGCAGGAAACGGTGGAGGAGTTTTGCAACGGCCTTTTCGGATCCGAGTCCGGGACCGGCCAGGACCGCTTCAACCCGCGGCAGGAAGCCCTTGAGTTCTTCCAGGGCGGCCGCGGTGGCAATCGTATCTTCCCTTTCCGGGAGCGGCAGGAACATCGTTTCGGTAAGTCCGGACTGCAGTCCCGGCACCAGGCTTTTCCCGGTGGCCAGGGTAACCAGGCCGGCGCCGGTCCGGAGGGCGGCCGCCGCCGCCAGGGCGGGGGCTCCCCGGAATCGGGGCGAGCCGGCCAGGATCAGCAGGTGGCCAAAGTCCCCCTTGTGGGAATCCCGGGGGCGGGTCCGCAGAATCTGCGTTCCTTCCATCAGCACGGGCCTCGTTACTTTTCGATCAGGCAGAAGGCGACCGCGAAACCGTCGGAGTGGGAAAGCGAAAGGAGGACCTTTCCGCCTGCCTCAGCCAGGGCGGCCCCGGCCGGGCCGGAGATCCGGTAGTACGGCTGGCCGCCCGGAGTGTTCAGGACTTCAATATCCCGCCAGCCGATGCCGCGGCGTTCCTCACGGCCCAGGGCCTTCAGGAAGGCCTCCTTGGCGGCGAATTTTCCGGCATAGTGCGTTGCCGGAGAAGGCCGTTGTTCGCAGAGCGCCTGCTCCGGCGGGGTGAAGACGCGGTTGCGGAAACGGGCCTGCCGGGAGAGTGCCCGGGCGACTTTCTCGACCGAGATTATGTCGATCCCGATTCCGCGGATCATCAGGCCGTCTGGATTTCCACCACGCGCTGGCCGCGCCGGCTGGCGAAGGTAACCTTGCCGGCCGCCAGGGCGAAGAGAGTGTAATCCTTGCCCATCGAAACGTTGGCGCCGGGTTTGAACTGGGTCCCGCGCTGCCGCAGGATGATTTCACCGGCCGATACCTGCTGGCCGCCGTAACGCTTGACGCCCAGCCGCTTGCCGGAGCTGTCCCGCCCGTTTTTGCAGGAACCCTGTCCTTTTTTGTGAGCCATGAAGCCTCCTTTTGGTTGAAAAGTATTTTGTCCGCTTCTGAGCGTCGAACCGACCGGCCGCTTCCGGTTCGATCGGGTGGGCGAGACAGGACTTGAACCTGTGACCTTTCGGATGTAAGCCGAATGCTCCGCCAGCTGAGCTACTCGCCCCAAATGATATATTTTACTCCAACCCCGGCCTCAAGAACAAGAAGAACCCGGGGTTTTTCAGGCGAGCAGGCGTCGAAGCCGGCCGGTTATCAGCCGTTCGATTTCGTCGCGGCGGCCGGCGGTCCTGGCCTCGAACCTCAGGACCAGCGCCGGTTGGGTATTGGAGGCCCGGACCAGCCCCCAGCCATCCGGGAAGACGACCCGTACGCCATCGATGGTTGAAACCTGGAACTCGGCGGCCAGTTCCCGCTCCAGGTCCCGGACCAGGTCGAACTTGCGTTCCTCGGGGACCTCCAGGCGGATTTCCGGCGTGGCCAGGTAGGTGTTGAGCGGCTCCGCCAGCCGGGAAAGAGGCGTCTGGCTTTCGCTCAGGTAGGCGAGGAAACGGGCCGAGGCGTAGATGGCGTCATCGAAGCCGAACCAGCGGTCGGCAAAGTAAAGGTGGCCCGAGAGTTCCCCGGCGGCCGGCGATCCCACCTCGTGCATCTTCTGCTCGATCAGCGAGTGGCCGGTCTTCCACATCAACGGCCGGCCGCCCAGGCGCCGGATCTCTTCCTCCAAGGCCAGGGTGCACTTCACGTCATACACGATCGGGGCGCCCGGCCGGGCGCGCAGCGCCGTTTCGATCAGGAGGCCCAGGATTTTGTCTCCCCACATCATTTCGCCCCGCTCGTCGCAGACCCCGATGCGGTCGCCGTCACCGTCGATTCCGATGCCGGCCTCGGCTCCGGTCTCCCTGACCCGGGCGGCCAGGTCCTTGAGGTTGGCGGGCACGAGCGGGTCCGGCAGGTGGTGGGGAAAGGTCGGATCGCTGTCGCAATAGAGCGGGATGACCTCGGCCCCCAGGCTTTGCAGGGCCGGCAGCGCCACCGGTCCGGCCGTGCCGTTGCCGCAGTCCAGGACCACCCGGACCGGCCGTTTCAGGGCGGTCCGTTCCCGGAGCGCGGCCAGGTAGTTTTCCAGCACGGTCTCCTGGCGGAAGGAACCCCGGCCGGACGGGAAACGGTCCATTGCCAGGATCCGGCCGATCTCCTGGATCTGCGGTCCGTAAAGACTGTGCTGGTTGACGACCAGTTTGAAGCCGTTGTAAGCCGGCGGGTTGTGGCTGGCGGTCACCATGATCCCGGCCGCCGTCTTCTGCGCCTGGTTGGCGAAGTAGAAGACCGGCGTCGGCACCTGGCCGAGGCCGATTACCTCGGTCCCGGCCGCCATCAATCCCTCGACAAGCTCGGCGGTCAGGCCGGGCGAGGTCAGCCGGTTATCGTGGCCGACCACGACCCGCTTCGGAACGGCCCCGGCTTCGAGATAACCGGCAAAGGCCCGTCCCAGGCCGCGGGCGAAACCCGGCTTGAGATCGGTTGCCGCCAGGCCGCGCAGGTCGTATTCCCGGAAAATGGTCGGATTGAATTCCATGTTGTCTCTTTCGGGCGGTTTGCTTAATAGGCCTTCCGGTAGATTTCGGCCAGTTCGGCCACGTTCATCGGCCGGGGCGTGTTGGCGATCGGTACGGCGACCTGGCTGGCTTCGGCGGCCATCGCTTCGAGTTCCTCGGCTCTGACGCCCAGGTCGCGCAGCCGGTGTTTGAATCCGAGCCGGGCTTCAAATTCAAAGATGAAATCGGCGGTCCGGACGGCCCGCTCGGAGACGGAGGCGCCGGGTGCCACGCCCAGCCGGTCGGCCACCTTCGCCAGTTTTTCGGCGGCTTCGGGCAGGCAGGCGCGCACCACGTAAGGAAGCATGATCCCGTTGGCCAGGCCGTGGCCGATGCCGTGCCGGGCCCCCAGCGGGTAGGAGAGCGAGTGGTTGGCGATCACCCCGGCGCTGGCCAGGGTGATGCCGGCCAAAAGACTGCCCAGAAGGTTGTCGGTCCGGGCCGGGAGGTCGCCGGGCGCGGCCAGCGCCGCCGGCAGACCGCGGACCAGCAGTTCCAGGGCCTGGAGCGAAAGGGGTTCGCTGAAAGGGGTGCTGCGGACCGAGAGGTATGATTCCAGGGCGTGACAGAAGGCGTCCAGCCCGCTGGCGACGGTAACCGGGGCCGGCAGGTCCAGGGTCAGTTCCGGGTCCAGCAGGGCGGTTTCGGGTATCAGGTCCGGGCTGTTGATGCCGCCCTTGCGGCCGCCGCCGATCAGCACCGCGGTGGGCGATATTTCGCTGCCGGTGCCGGCGGTGGTCGGAACCATGATCTTGGGTCGGCAGGGTTTCTTGAGCCGGTCCTGGCCGCGATACTCCTCGCTGCTGCCCGGGTTTTCGATGAGGGCCGCCAGCGCCTTGGCGAAGTCCATGGCGCTGCCGCCGCCGATGCCGATTACCAGTTCCGGGTTGACCGCCCGCGCGGTCTCCGCGGCCCGGTCCACCGCCTCCACGGTCGGTTCCCCGGCCGGGATCTCCAGGTTTACCGCCCGGCCGGCCAGGGCGGTTTTTTCGATCCGGGGCCAGAGAACGGGCCGGACGGCCGGATCCAGGACGCAAAGAACCTTGCCCGAAGCCGCGAGGAGATTGGCCTCCTCGGCCAGGGTTTCGAAACGGCCGGCGCCGAAGCTGATCTTCTTGGGCAGACGCAGGGTGAAATCGATCTTCATCCGAAGAACTCCTTGACCTGTTCGATCACGTAATCCTGTTCCGCCTCGGTCAGAAGCGGATCGATCGGCAGGGAGAGCACCTCCCGGCTGGTGGCCTCGGATTGCTCAAGTGATCCGGCGATCCGGGCCGTTTTCCGGAAGAGTTCCTGCTGGTGGAGGGCGAAGGGATAATAGATCGCGGTACCGACCTTGCGCTCGGCCAGGAACTTCTGGAGCCGGTCGCGCTGGCCGGTGCGGACGGTGTACTGGTTGTAAGTGTGGTAGCTGCCCTCGGGTTCGGCCGGCAGCCGCAGGTCGCCAACTCCCGCCAGCCGGCGGTTGTATCCGGCGGCCAGCCGGCGCCGGTTGCGGTTCCACTCGTCGAGGTAGCGCAGCTTCACCAGCAGCACGGCCGCCTGGAGGGTGTCCAGCCGGCTGTTGTGGCCGAGCATGACGACGTTGTACTTATCCCGGCCGCCGTGTTCGCTCAGGATGCGGACCGTTTCCGCCCGCCGGCTGTCGGCGGTGGTGACCAGGCCGCCGTCGCCGAAGCCGCCCAGGTTCTTGGAAGGAAAGAAGCTGAAGGCGCCGCCGACGCCGAAGGTCCCGACCTTGCGGCCGCGGTAGGCGGCCCCGAAGGCCTGGGCGCAGTCCTCCATGACCCAGAGACGGTTTTTTTCGGCCCAGGCCAGGATCGGGTCCAGGTCGGCGGCCAGGCCGAAGAGGTGGACCGGCACCACCCCGCGGGTCTTTTCGGTCCGGGCCGCTTCCAGGCGGTTCGGATCGAGGTTGAAGGTGGCCGGGTCAATGTCCACGAAGACCGGCGTGGCGCCGGCCCGCAGGATGGTTTCGGCGGTGGCCACGAAGGTGAAGGGCGTGGTGATGACCTCGTCGCCGGGTTTCAGGTCGAGCGCCTCCAGGAGCAGCAGGAGCGCGTCGGTTCCGGAGGCGACGCCCACCGCGTGGGCTATTCCGTGGTAGTCGGCCACGGCCGATTCCAGTTCCTTGAGTTCCGGTCCGCGGATGAAACGCTGGCTTTCGAAGACCGCTGCCAGGGCCTTCTCCAATTCCGGCCGGAGTTGCTGATACTGCCGTTTAAGGTTGAGTAGTGGGGTTTCCATGGCCTTTATGTTAACACAAAAGCGGCTTCAGGAGAAAGGTGGAAAGGAAGAATGCCGGGATATCCTGCTTCGCCTGGAAGGGCCGGAATTTCCAGGGCCGGCCTTCCGGCTCTTGCCTAACGGCTGACTGCGGTTGCCGGTTCGGAGAGGCGCCGCAGCACCGCTTCCGGCGGGATGCTTTCCAGGCAGCGCGGCCGGGGACAGTCACGGCGGTAGCAGGGCTGGCATTCCAGGCCGGCTTCCAGGACGGTCACGCCGGGGGGCGCGTGGCGTTTGCCGGCGGTGGGGCCGTAGAGGCCGATCGTCCGGATGCCGGCGGCGGCGGCCAGGAACAAGGGGCCGCTGTCGTTGGAGACGAAGGCCCGGCAGAGCTTGATCAGGGCCGACAGCTCCTCCAGGTTCGTCCGTCCGGCCAGGGTGAGGGCCCGGGTCCCGGTTTGGGCCAGGATGCGGTCGGTCTCGGCGGCCGCAGCCCGGTCGCCCAGGAAGAGCGGCCGCCAGCCGCGTTTTTCGATGGCCGAACTCAAGCGCGCCCAGTAGTTGGCCGGCCAGCGCTTGGCCGGCCACTCCCGGCTGGAACCGGGATGCAGTCCGATCAGGGGCTCGCCCTTCCAGCCGGCCCGGCTTAACTTTTCCCGGCCGGCCGCCTCGGTTTCCGGACGAAGATAGAGTTCCAGGTGGGCGGCCGCCGGCGCCCCGGCCCGGGCCAGCACCCGGTTCAGGTTCTCCAGGGCATTTGCGGCCGGCGCGTAACGGACCGGCCGGTTCAACAGCCCCAGGCCGAGCCCTTTCTGAAAGCCGGCCCGTACCGGCGCTCCGGTCAACCGGGCCAGCAGGCCGGCCTTGAAGTTGTTCTGGAGGTTGACCGCCAGGTCGAAGCCGCCGCCGGCCAGTTCTCGGCGGAGCCGGAAGGCCTCCGGTAGAAAGGGGCGGTCTCGATCAAAGAGGCGGATGGCGGCGAAATGCGGGCAGGCCCGCATCAGCGGCAGGTAGGCGGGCGTGGTCAGCAGGGTCAGTTCGGCCGTCGGGAAGCCTTTCCGCAGGGCGGCGAAGGCGGCGCTGGCCAGGACCAGGTCCCCCAGGGCGCCCAGCTTGATGACCAGTATCCTGCGGACCATGGTCAGGCGGTCAGTTCCCGATAGACGGCCAGGGTCTTCTCCACCATGGCCTCCAGCGAAAAGTGTTCCAGGGCCGTCCGCCGGCCCCGTTCGGCCAGAGCGGCCGCCTCTTCCGGGTGACGATAGAGGTATTCGATTCCCCGGGCCAGGCCGGTCGCTTCACCGGCCGCCGCGAACAGGCAGGCGTCACCCACTTCAAATTGGCCCGGGGCCAGTTCGCGCAGGGTGGTCAGCACCGGCCGGCCGGCCACCTGGGCTTCGGCCGCCGCCCGCCCCGGCCAGTAGGGGCCGTCAACCGGCCGGCCTTCCGGCTCCAGGTGCGGAGCGGCCAGCGCCTGGAAGGAGGCCAGGTGTTCGGCCGGCTGGCCGGCGGCGAACTTTACCCGGTCGGCGACACCGAGCCGCCGGGCCAGTTCCCGCAGTCGGCCGCCTTCCGGTCCTTCGCCGATGATGGTGGCCGAGAGGCCCGGGCAAGGTTTCTTCAGGAGTGCGACTGCCTCGATGATGTAGCGGTATCCCTTGACCTCGGTTAACCGTCCGACGGCGCCGATCACAAAGGAGTTTTTTTCCGTTTTTTCCCCGGCCGGGACCGGGTTGATTTTCAGAAAGGGTTCCGGATCAAAACCGTTGTAGACCACCCGGATGAGTTGCGGGTCGGCGCCCAGGAATTCCGCGGTGTACTTTTTGAGTCCCTGGCTGACCACGATCACCCGTTCGCCGCGGCCCATGATCCGGCTGTACCAGCGGGTATGATGGAAGCCATGGATGCTGGTGACGAAGTGGCCGGCGGGCGGCCGCCGGCCGCCGGCCAGGTAGGCGATCCAGGCCGGCAGGCGGCTGCGGGCATGAATGATATCGGGTCGCTCCGACCGGAGGATTTTAGAGACCCGCCTCAGGGCGGCCGTGAATTCAACCGGGTTCTTCCGCTCCATCGGGACCAGGTAATGCCTGACGCCGGCGGCCTCGAGGCGCGGCAGGAACCGGCCCGGCCCGGATATTACCAGGGCCTGGTGGCCCCGGCGGACGAACCCGGCCGCCAGGTCGTAGGTGCCCTGTTCCACCCCGCCGGTATCCATGGCCGGCACCAGGAGCGCGATTTTCATCAGGTTGTAGCCATAACGGCGTCTTGTTTCAGGTCAGCATTTCCCGCAGGGCGGCCGCCGGGTCCGGACGGCTCAGGAGGGATTCGCCGATCAGGAAGGCCCGGGCTCCCAGCCGGAGGAACTCACCGATCTTCTCCCGGGTCTTGAGGCCGCTTTCGATTATCGCGGTGCGGTCGGGCGGTATCAGGGAGAGCAGCCGCCGGCCGGTCTCCAGGTTGACCTCGAGGCTCTTCAGGTTCCGGTTATTGATCCCGATCAGTTCGGCACCGAGCGCCAGGGCGGTCTCCAGTTCCCGCTCGTCGTGTACCTCAACCAGCGGGGCCAGGCCCAGATCCCGGCTGAGCCGGTAAAGCCCGGCCAGCCGGTCGGCCGGCAGGATGGCGGTTATGAGCAGGATGGCGTCGGCGCCGGCCGCCCGCCCCTCAAAGATCTGGTACTCTTCCAGGATGAACTCCTTCTGGAGAACCGGCAGGCTGACCGCCGTCTTGACCGCGGCCAGGTCGGCCAGGGAACCTCGGAAGAAGCCGCTTTCCGTGAGGACCGAGATGGCCGCCGCACCGGCCTCCTGGTACCCGCGGGCGGTTCCGACCGGGTCAAGTCCGGGCCGGATCGGTCCCCGGGATGGAGAGGCTCTCTTTATTTCAGCGATGATCCGGGGCGGCCGGCTCCCGGTCAGGGCGGCCCGGAAGTCGCGGGGGACAGGGCTGAGGGCGGCCCGCCGCTCCAGTTCCGGCCGGTCCAGCCGGCCGGCCCGTTCGGCGGTCCGGGAGCGCACTCCGTCGAGGATCTCTTCCAGCTTCAAATTTCGATCACGGCCTTGATGACGCCGTCCCCGTAACCGGCGACCAGTTTTAACCCCCTGGCCAGTTCTTCAAGCCGGAACCGGTGGGTGACCAGGCCGGCGGCTTTCAGCCGGCCGGATTCCATCAGTCGGATGATCTTTTCGGCGCAGAAGGCGGAGCGCCGGATGTTAAGCAGGTCCAGCTCCTTGCGCCGGGCCAGGTGGCTGGGGATCTGCCAGTCATCCTCGGCCGGGATGCCGACCATGACCACCCGGCCGCCCAGGGCGGCCGTTTCAATGGCCTGGCGCAGGGCGGTCGGCTGGCCGGCCGCCTCGAAGGCCGCGTCCACGCCCCGGCCGCCGGTCTCCTTCATGATTTCGGCCACCGGATCGGTTTGCTGCGGATCGAAGACCCGGTCGGCTCCGATACCTAGGGCGAAAGCCCGGCGGGCCGGCAGGGGTTCGGCGGCCAGCACGACGGCCCCGGCCAGCCGGGCGGCCAGTATCAGCGAGAGGCCGATCGGTCCGCATCCGAAGACGGCCACCGTCTCGCCCGGGCTGATCCGGGCCCGGTTAACCGCGTAGAGTCCTACCGCCAGGGGTTCGGCCAGGGCCCCTTCTTCCAGGCTCAGTCCTTTGGGAAGGGGAAAGAGGTTGGCGGCCGGCATGACCAGGTACTCCCGGTAGGCGCCTTCGATCGGCGGGGTGCCCAGGAAGCGCACCCCGGCACAGAGATTCGGCCGGCCGCGCTGGCAGACCTCGCACTGGCCGCAGGCGATGGCCGGTTCGATGGCCACCGGCTGTCCGGCCTCCAGGCCGGTCACCCCGGTTCCGAGCTTTGCTACTTCGCCGGCGGCCTCGTGGCCGATGGTGAACGGCGGTATGATTACCTGGTCGCCGATTCTGCCCGACTTGAAGTAGTGGACGTCCGAACCGCAGATGCCGACGGTTCTGACCCGAACCAGGACCTCGCCCGGACCCGGTTCGGGCGCCGGGCGCTCCAGGATGGTTACTTTTTCAATGCCGGCAAGACAGGCGGCCTTCATAAGCTTCTCCCCGGGAAACGGCGGCGTTCGTGAAAAGAGAAGGGGCGGTTTTCTTTGGTTAATTATAGCACACCGGAAGAACCGAATCCGGATTCATTCCGTTCGCTTTCCGGCAGTTCTTCGGAGGGCAGGAGGCGGGCTTCCAGGCAGGGGATGACTATCAGCTGGGCGATCCGGTCACCGGCCTTGATGCGGCAGGCGCGGCGGCCGAGGTTGATCAGCAGGACCTTGACTTCACCGCGGTAATTGCTGTCGATGACCCCGGCCAGGGTGTGCAGGCCGTGTTTGAAGGCCAGGCCGCTGCGGTCCTTGATGATGCCGGCGGTGCCGGCGGGCAGGGCCAGGCGCAGGCCGGTCGGTATCAGGCGGCGTTCTCCCGGTTTCAGCCGGACCGCTTCCCGGGCGCGCAGGTCAAGCCCCGCGTCGCCCGGGTGCTGGTAAGCCGGCAGGGGGAGGTCAGCGCTGCTTGTCTTTGCCGGGACCGGAACGGAAGGCACGGTGGGTCAGCTTGGGTTGCGGCCGGCCGGACTGGCGGCCAGAGAAATCCGAACGTTCGCGGCGCGGTCCCCGGGCCTGCTGGGCCGAGCTGTTCTCCTTATCCAGGCCGGGCGGCACCTCCATCAGGGCCTTTCGGCTCAGGTTGACCCGGTGCTGGTCGTCGATGCCCACGATCTTGACGTCCATGGTGTCGCCGACCTTGGCGATATCCTCGACCTTGCTCACGTAGCGGTGGTCGAGCTCCGAAACGTGCACCAGGCCTTCCTGGCCGGGCAGGTACTCGACCATGGCCCCGAAGGAAAGGATCCGGCTCACCTTGACGTTCCGGTAGATCTGGCCGACCTGCGGCTCCTCGGTCATGCCGCGGATGATCAGGATCGCCTTTTCCCGCGAGGCGTCGTCCTTGGAGATGATCTGGACGCTGCCGTCGTCATCGATCTCGATCTGGGCGCCGGTATCCTCGGTGATCCGGCGGATGTTCTTGCCGCCCGGACCGATCACCGCCCCGATCTTGTCGACCGGGATCTTCAGGGTTTCAATGCGCGGCGCGTAGGGGGAGAGCTGGGGCCGGTGGGTCGGCAGGGTGGCCGTCATCACGTCCAGTATCTGGCCGCGGGCATCCCGGCTCTGCAGGAAGGCCTGGCGCAGCATTTCGTAGGACAGCTGGGTCGTCTTCACGTCCATCTGGATGCTGGTGATGCCGTTGCGGGTACCGGCAATCTTAAGGTCCATGTCCCCGTAATGATCCTCCTCGCCGGCGATGTCGGTCAGGATCAGGTAATCCTCCCCCTCCTTGATCATGCCGAGGGCAACGCCGCCCATGGCCTCCTTGACCGGCACTCCGGCATCCATCATGCCCAGCGAACCGGCGCAGACGGAGGCCATCGAGGAAGAGCCGTGCGATTCCAGGATGTCGGAGACGATCCGGATCGTGTAGGGGAATTCCGCCTCATCCGGCAGCGAGTAATTCAACGCCCGTTCGGCCATGGCTCCGTGTCCGATTTCCCGGCGTCCGGGACCGCGCATCGGGCGGGTTTCGCCGACGCTGAAGGGCGGGAAGTTGTAGTGCAGGGTAAAGCGTTTCCGGGTCTCCTCCAGCAGTCCTTCGATCCGCTGTTCATCCGCCCAGGTTCCCAGCGTGATCAGTGCCAGCGCCTGGGTTTCGCCGCGCCGGAAGAGGGCCGAACCGTGCACCCGCGGCAGGATGCCGACCTGGCAGGAGATCGGTCTCAGCTGGGTGGCCTGGCGTCCGTCCATCCGGACCCGGCTGGTCAGGATCTGGCGGCGCACCCGCGTCCGCAGTTCCCTTTCGAAGACGCCCTGGACTTCCTTGGGGGCCACTTCGGGACCCACCGCGGCCAGGACCTCCTGCCGGATTCCCTCGAAGAAGGCGGCCCGTTCAACCTTCTGGGCGTACCTGGTGACCTCGCCGAAGCGGCTGTCCAGGATTGAAATAACCGTGTCTTCCCAGGGCTGTTTCTCGGGTTCGGGCAGCGCCGACTTCTCCGGCATGAATTCGTCCTTGAAGAACTGGACGATCTTCCGCGCCTCCTGTTCGCCGAAGCCAACCGCCTCCAGAACTCGGTCTTCGGGCAGGTTGCGGGCAGACCCTTCCAGCATCAGCAGCGATTCGGTCCCGGCCATCACCACCAGGGAAAGCTCGCTCTTCTGGAGATCGGTGACCGAGGGGTTGACGACCAGTTGCCCGTCAACCAGGCCGACCCGGACCCCGGCCACTACATCTTTGGCCTTGATGGGGCCAAGGGTGACCGCGGCCGAGGCGCCCAGGACGGCCAGCATGTCCGGTTCGACCTCGGGATTAAAGGAAAAGACGAAGGAGCAGACCTGGATTTCCCGGTTCAGGGTCTTGGGGAAGAGCGGCCGGATGGTCCGGTCGATGAGCCGGCAGGTAAGCACTTCCTTCTCGGTCGGCCGGCCCTCCCGCTTGAAGAATCCGCCCGGGAACTTGCCGGCAGCCGAAATGTGCTCCCGGTACTCCACGGTCAGGGGCAGGAAGTCCTGCCGATTCTCGAGCTCCTTGCCGAAGACCAGGGTGGTCAGGACCATGGTCTCGCCGGAGCGGACCATTACCGAGGCGGTCGCCTGCTGGGCGAACGTCTCGGTATCAAAGCTGATTGTCTTTCCGCCAATTTCAATTTCCTTCTTCATTTCCATTCCTTTGCTTGAATTGCTTCCGCCGGACAAACAGCCGATAGGTCCGTTCTGGGCGGGAGAAACACCAGTCAAAAATTATCTATAACGCTCAAACAGAATGAGCTCAGGAGTGCGCTTTTTTAAAAGAGGGGTATTTTTCCGATCAAAATGCGATTTGGTGAAAAATGCGGCCTTCTTTTTCTTTTTCCCGTCTTTTTCCTGTTTTATCCTGCCCGTGATTACTTGCGCAGGCCAAGCTTGGAGATTACCTTGTCGTAAGTGGAGGGATTCAACCTTTTCAGGTAGCTGAGCAGTTTTCGCCTCTGGCCGATCATGACCAGGAGTCCGCGCCGCGAGTTGTGATCCTTGGCGTGGGTCCGGAAATGATCTCCCAGCCGGTTGATCCGTTCGGTCAAGAGGGAGATCTGGACCTCCGGGCTGCCGGTGTCCTTGCCGTGCCGGTGAAACGAACTGATCAGGTTGGTTTTTTCTTCTGCGGTAAGCATTTTACCCGTGAGATTCGCGTTCTTCTGGCTTCCGATTTTCGGAGAAAGTATAACCCGGGTTCGCTTTCGTTGTCAAATTGGGGTATAATTCTTCATAAATTCTTTTTCGCCAATCCCCGGTTCCGCCAGATTCCGACAGAGTATGAACTACACCTTCTTCATCGCCCGGCGTTATTTCCGCCGCAGCCGGGGCGGCTATCTCTTCCTGACCAGCCTTTTCGCCATTATCAGCGTGGCGGTCGGGGTGGCCTGCCTGATCCTGGTCCTGGGCGTGATGAACGGTTTCGACCGCGACCTCAAGCGCAAGATCATCGGGGTCCAGCCGGCGGTGACGATCCAGCTTCCGGCCGGGTCCGGCGAGCTGGCGGCCCTGGAGCGTCGGCTGCAGGCAGTTCCGGAGGTGCTGGCCGTCTCCCCCTTTTCCGAGACGCAGGCCATCCTGCGTTCGCGGGAATACATGATCGCGGTCCTGGTCCGGGCGGTTGATTTCAAGCGGGAGGACGCCGTGACCGGCTTCGGCAAGTATCTCGATCCGGCCCGGCCCGATCCCGGCCTCGTCCTGGGGGCTGAACTGGCCCGGAGCCTGAGGGCCGGCCCCGGCGACCAGCTCCAGGTGATAACCGGGTTCGGCATGCTGCCCGGGCGCCTGCCGGTGACCGGGCGCTTCCAGACCGGGCTCTACCATTTTGACGCCAGCCTGGCCTACCTGCCCCTGGAGCGGGGCGGCGCCCTCTTTCCGCGCGGGAGCCGGCCGGAGGCCCTCGGAGTCAAGGTGGCCGACATCTACGCGGCCAGCGAAACGGCCCGCCGGATCAGCCGGGAGCTCGGGCCGGAGTACAAGGTGGAGTCCTGGATAGACCGCAACCAGGCCCTCTTCGGGGCCCTGGCCCTGGAACGGCGCGCCATGGCGGCCATCCTGATCCTGATTGTCATGGTCGCCGGATTCAACATCGCCACCAGCTTGATGATGACGGTCTGGCGCAAGAGCCGCGAAATCGGGACGCTCCGTTCCCTGGGCGTCAGCCGCGGCGGCATCCGGGCGATCTTCCTCTGGATGGGTTTCCTGACCGGTCTTTGGGGAATCCTGGGCGGTCTCGGGGTGGGCCTTTCGCTGGCCTATCTGGGAGACCGCTACCGTCTCATCAAGCTGCCCGGCTACGTTTACGACCTCTCCTACCTGCCGATCCAGGTCCGGGGAACCGACGTTCTCTGGATCGTGCTGTCCGCCTTTTCGATCGCCCTGCTGGCCTCCATCTTTCCGGCCCAGGAGGCCTCCCGGGTGGCCCCGGCGGTAACCCTTCGCTCCGAGTAGCCCCATGGAACTGACCGGAATCGGACTGCAGAAGATATTCGGCGACGGCCAGAGCCGGGTCAGGGCCCTGGACGGGGTGGATATCAGCCTGCGCCCGGGGGAGATCACGCTCCTGCTCGGCCCCTCCGGCAGCGGCAAGACCACCCTGCTTAACCTGCTGAGCGGTCTGGATGAGCCGACCGGCGGCCAGGTCCGGTTTGACGGCCGCCCTCTTTCCGGCCTTTCCGACCGGGAGAAATCGCTCCTGCGCAACCGCCATTTCGGGTTCGTCTTCCAGTTCTTCAACCTGCTGCCGGAGTTCACCCTGCTGGAAAACGTGATGCTGGCCGGCCTGATCGGCGGCCGGAGCCGGAATTCGGCCGAGGCCCGCTTGCGCGCGGTTAACCTGATGGAGAGACTCGGCCTGGCCGACCGCCTGGATGCCCGTCCTTCGGAACTTTCCGGCGGCGAACAGCAGCGGGTGGCCATCGGGCGCGCCCTGGTGAACCGGCCCGACTTTGTCTTCGCCGACGAACCGACCGGCAACCTGGACCGCCAGAATGCCGAGAACTGCCTCCAGCTCTTCCGCGATCTTAACCGGGAACACGGCACCGCCTTCATCATCGCCACCCACAACCCGGAAATCGCCGCGCTTCTTTCATCTCGCGTCATTTCCCTGAAAAATGGTAAAATTACATAGGTATTCTTCAGTTAAGGAACGCAACATCACCGGCGGCGGCCCGGTTCGGCCCCCGCAGCCCGGCTTCAGGCCGGGTTTTTAAATCACCCGAGGCAGGGGAAGGTAACATGGGACTTCTGATCTACCTTGACGGCAAGATGCTTCCGGAATCGGAGGCGAAGGTTTCCGTTTTTGACCACGGTCTCCTGTATGGGGACGGTGTCTTCGAGGGCATCCGGGCCTATCATGGCCTGGTCTTCAAGTTGGACGAGCACGTCCGGCGCCTTTACCGGTCGGCCGCGACCATCCTGCTGAAGATCCCGATTCCGCCCGAGGAGATGGCGCTCCGGATCCTGGAGACGCTGCGGGCCAACAATCTCCGCGACGCCTACATCCGGGTGGTCGTCACCCGGGGCAAGGGCGACCTGGGCCTGGATCCGAACAAGTGCGCCCGGGCCACCTACTTCATCATCGCCAGCCGGATTCAGCTTTACCCCCCGGAATTTTATGAAAAGGGGATCGAAATCATCACGGTGCCGACCCGGCGCAACGGGGTCGAGGCTCTGAATCCGGCCATCAAGTCGCTGAATTACCTCAACAACATCCTGGCCAAGATCGAGGGCCTCAACGCCGGGGTTCACGAAGCCCTGATGCTGAACCAGGAGGGATTGGTTCTGGAATGCACCGGCGACAACATATTCCTGGTGCGTGGCCGTGACCTGGTTACCCCGCCCATCTACCTGGGCGTTCTGGATGGCATCACCCGCCAGGTGGTGCTGGGTCTGGCCGACGCGGCCGGGTTGCAGCCCCGGGAGACTCCCTTTACCCGGCACGAGCTTTTTAACGCCGACGAGGTCTTCATGACCGGGACTGCGGCCGAGATAGTCGCGGTCTCCAAGATTGACGGCCGGGTTATCGGTTCCGGCCGCCCCGGGCCGATGACCCAGAAACTCCTGGATCGCTTCCGGGAGCTTACCCGGAAAGAGGGGACGCCTATTCATGAATGAACAAGAAGTCCGGGTCAAGGGTGTGCCGAGGGTGGCGGTGGTCGGGGCCGGATACTGGGGCAAGAACCTGGTTCGGGTCTTTCATGAGCTGGGCGCCCTGGGCGCTATCTGCGAGATAAACCCGGCCTTGCGGGCCAAGTTCGCCGACGCCTATCCCGAACCGATCCTGGATAATTTCGAGGCCGTCCTGGCCGATCCGTCCCTGTCGGCGGTGGTTATCGCCGCCCCGGCGGTGACCCATTACCAGCTGGCCCGGACCGCCCTGCTTCGCGACAAGGACGTCTTCGTGGAGAAGCCGCTGGCCCTCAAGGTCGAGGAAGGCGAGGAACTGGTGCGCCTGGCCGGCGAACGGGGCCGGGTTTTGATGATCGGCCATATTCTGAATTACCACCCGGCCGTCATCAAGCTCAAGGAGTTGATCAACCAGGGGGTCCTGGGCCGGATCAACTACCTTTACTCCAACCGGCTCAATTTCGGCCGCATCCGGACCGAGGAGAACATCCTCTGGTCCTTTGCCCCCCACGACATCTCGGTCATGCTCGCCCTGCTCAACGAGGAGCCGACCCAGGTCACCTGCCGCGGGGCGGCTTACCTGCAGCCCGAGATCTTCGACCTCACCCTGACCCACTTCACCTTTCAAAGCGGCGCCCAGGCTCACATCTTCGTATCCTGGCTCCATCCCTACAAGGAACAGAAGCTGGTGGTGGCCGGCAGCGAGAAGATGGCCCTCTTTGATGACGCCACCGAGGAGAAACTTTTCCTTTACCATCACCGGGTCGCCTGGGAAGACCGGATCCCGACCGCCCTCAAGGCCTCGGCCGAACCGGTGCCGCTCGAGATGACCGAACCGCTGCGCTGCGAGGCGGAACACTTTCTGCAGCGCCTGGCGGACCGGCAGCCGCCCCGCACCGATGGCCGGGAGGGCCTCCGGGTGCTCCGGATCCTGGACCGCTGCCAGTCGGCCCTGACCGCGCCCCCGGCCCCCGCGGCCGAGATGAAAACCGTCCGGCCTTATACCGTGCACCCCTCGGCCTATGTTGACGAGGGAGTCGAGGTTGGCGCCGGCACGGTCATCTGGCATTTTTCCCACCTGATCCGGGGTTCCCGGGTCGGCCGCAACTGCCGGATCGGCCAGAACGTGGTCATCGGCCCCAACGCCAACGTGGGCGACCGGGTCAAGATACAGAACAACGTGTCCGTTTACGAAGGAGTGGAACTCGAGGATTATGTTTTCTGCGGTCCCTCGATGGTCTTCACCAACGTGCTCAACCCGCGCAGCGCCATCCCCCGGATGAACGAGCTGCGCCGAACGCTGGTCCGGCGCGGGGCCAGCCTCGGAGCCAACTGCACGGTGGTCTGCGGCCACACCATCGGTCGCTACGCCTTCGTGGGCGCCGGGGCGGTGGTGACCCGGGACGTGCCCGATTACGCCCTGGTCACCGGGGTTCCGGCGAAGGTGACGGGTTGGATGTGCGAATGCGGTCTGAAGCTTGATTTCCGCGGCAAGCGGACCGCCGCCTGTTCCTGCGGCTTGAAGTACCGGAAAACCGGTCAAAGCGTGGAGCCGCTGGGTTGACCGGGGCCCGGACCGGGATCGCCCCGTTGAGGCCTCGGAAATCGCATCGCTATCGGTCATGGGTCCGGACAAGGCTTGGGTTGCCTCGGCGATCGCTCACCGGGAAACGGAAGCGGTTCCCTACTACTTCGATTTCACCCCGCCGGCGCGCCGCCGGGCCGAGTCAATCTACGGGTCTCCCCTGGAAGAGAGGCTGTGCCTGCCGCTCCGGATGGGCAGCTGCCGGAAGCTGAAACCCCTCTATGCCGACCCGTCCGAATTCGGCCCCACCGCCCGGGACGAATTCGGGGTCACCTGGAGCACCAGCCCGGTTGATCGGGGCGCACCCATCCGGCCGGCGCTCTCCGGCCCGGATCTCTCCGGTTACCGTTTTCCCGACCCGGCCGCGGCCTGGCGTTTTGAAGATATCGGTGCCTGGTCCCGGCGCCGCCGTTCCCAGTTTACCATTCTCTGGCTGGGCGACCTCTGGGAACGGGCCGCCTTCATGCGCGGCCTGGAGGACCTTCTGCTCGACCTGGCCCTCCACCCCGGTTTTGTCGAGGAGTTGTTGGACGGGATAACCGGTTACCTGCTGGACACCCTGGGAATTCTGCTGGAACGTTTTGAATTCGACGGTGTGGCTTTGAGCGACGATTACGGCACCCAGCGTTCGCTTCTGATCTCGCCGGAATCCTGGCGCCGCTTTATCACACCCCGGCTGGACTTGATTTATCGGCCGGCCCGGGCCGCCGGCAAGATTATCTTTCACCATTCCGACGGAAATATCTGGCCGATCATTCCCGACCTGATCGAGCTGGGCTGCGACATTCTTCACCCGGTTCAACCGGAAGCGATGGACGTTCTGCGCCTGAAACGGGAGTTCGGCCGGGATCTGACCTTCTGCGGCGGCTTTCCCACCCAGGACCTGCTGGTCCATGGCCGCCCCGGCCAGGTGCGGGACGAGGCCCGGCGGCTGATGGACCTCCTGGGCCGCGGCGGCGGGTATATATTCAGCAACGGCATAACCATTCAGTCGGACGTGCCGGCCGACAACCTGGCCGCCCTGATTGATTCGGCACTCCAGGGGCGGTCGTCGTCGGCCTGAAGTGAAAACGCCAAACAAGCCCTTTCCCCAATTATGGAGAAGCGATGACCCTTAAAGAAAAAATTAAAAGCCGGAAAGCGCGGATTGGTGTTATCGGCATGGGTTACGTCGGCCTTCCGCTGGCGGTTAACTTTCTCCGGGCCGGTTTTCCGGTCACCGGTTTCGATACCGACGCCGAAAAGGTGGCCCGGCTTTGCGAAGGGAAGACTTATATCAAGCACATCCCAGCTACGCTCTGGACTCCTTATGCCGGCAAATTTTCGGCCACCGTTGATATGAAACGGCTTCGGGAAATCGACGCGGTCGTCATCTGCGTGCCGACCCCCCTGACCGCCAACCGGGAACCGGACATAAGTTACGTGGAGCGGGCCGGCCGGTATATAGCCGATAGCCTGGATTCGGTGAAACTGGTCTCCCTGGAATCGACTACCTACCCGGGCACCACCGACGAGGTCCTCAGGCCGATCCTGGAGGCGGGCGGCCGCCGGGTCGGCCGTAATTTCTACCTGGTTTACTCTCCGGAACGGGAGGATCCCGGCAATGACGCCTTCAGCGTCCGCAACATACCCAAGGTGGTGGGCGGCGTGACCCCGGCCTGCCGGGAGCACGGTCTGCGGCTTTACTCCGCCATCGTCGAACGGACCGTTCCGGTCTCCTCCACCCGGGTGGCCGAGGCGACCAAGCTGCTCGAGAACATCTACCGGTCCGTCAACATCGCGCTGGTCAACGAAATGAAAATGCTTTTTGATCGGATGGGCATTAACGTCTGGGAGGTGATCGAGGCCTCCCGGACCAAGCCCTTCGGCTTCCAGGCCTTTTATCCGGGGCCGGGCCTGGGCGGACACTGCATACCGATCGACCCCTTCTACCTTACCTGGAAGGCGCGCCAGTACGATTTTGTCACCCGTTTTATCGAGCTGGCCGGCGAGATCAACACCGGGATGCCCTACTACGTGATCGAACGCACCTGCGAGGAGTTAAACCGCCGCGGCCGCTCGTTGCACAAGGCCCGGGTTCTCATCCTGGGGGTGGCCTACAAGAAGGACGTCGATGACATGCGGGAATCGCCGGCCCTGAAGATCATCAGGCTTTTCCAGGAACGCGGCGCCCGGGTTTCATACAACGATCCCTATATTCCCCGCATCAGCAACCTTCGCCACTACGATTTCAACCTCAGGTCCCGTTCCCTCACGCCGCGGACGCTCCGGGAGAGTGACGCGGTGGTGATCGTCACCAACCACAGCCGGTATGATTACCATGATATCCTGCGCCACAGCCGGTTGGTGGTGGATACCCGCAACGCCATTCCGGGGCGGGCTCCCAACCTGGTCAAGGCTTGACATTGCCATTGCCGCCGGGTAGAATTACAGTTAGAGATGCTCTTTGGAACTTGACATTTATCTGTTTGCCGGGTAGAATTCAATACAGAGATTATCAATATTTGCCTTCGCGGTTGCAATGCTTCTTCGGATCGGGGGAATTGTGCCAGGAAGCGGCGCATTAATCATTCCGGGGGGAACCTGCTTACCGTTCATTCTTCATTCCGACGGTTGTTGTCCTTCCTCAATCGTCTCATTTCGCCGGTTCGGAAGTCCAAACTTTACCGCTCGCTGTCTTCCAGAGACCTCAATGGTTTCGTTGCTTTTTTTGCCCTGAGCTTTCATTTTAATTATTTAAAAAAGGATAGGGAGGCGCCATGCGTTTTTGTGAGAGGCAACCCGGATTAGTAATGGTTCTGGCCGTATTTTGCGTAACGGTTCTGCTGGCCGGTCAGGCGTATG
>Ga0116144_10000595_pt1 | contig 48450 bp, 37 predicted proteins | sample AD_UKC035_MetaG_FD_89746 | JGI IMG/M metagenome (GOLD analysis project Ga0116144, IMG submission 89746) | Active sludge microbial communities of municipal wastewater-treating anaerobic digesters from USA - AD_UKC035_MetaG | ecosystem: Engineered > Bioreactor > Anaerobic > Digestate | place: USA...
GGAATCATCCCCACCGCCGCCGGAATCAAGATAAACGCCGCAATCGAGATGGGCGCGAACACGAGGATGAAGGGCATCCGCCGCCCGAAGCGCGTCCACACCCGATCCGACCACACGCCGATGAAGGGCAGCAGGAAGAACGCCGCGATGTTGTCGAGCGTCATAATGAAACCGGTTAGCCCCGGCTTGAACCCGAATCCCAATTCCCCCGGCGCGTTGAAAGCGGGATGCCCGGCCTGCAAAAAGATGGGCACGTAGGCGTTGTAGAGCGTCCACATCACACTGATGCCAAAAAAACCAAACCCGATCAAAAAAGTCCGGCCATAATTCAGTTTCGTCTCTTCGTGTTTTTCCATAGCCAACCTCCCCTAGTAAATAGTGTTTAGGGATTGGGGACTAGGGCTTAGGGATTAGGGCGCCGCCCAATTCCTGATCCCCAATCCCTGATCCCCTTATAACGTCTCCCCCGTCAGCCGTTGGTAAAGCGACTGAAATTCTTCGTCGGAATAATAATAGATGATGACGCGCCCCCCCTTGCGCCCGGCCTTCAGGTTGACCCGTGTGCCCAGCGATTCCTGGAAGCGTTCTTCCAGTGCGCGCACTTCGGGCAGGGGCGCGGCGGGTTTGGCCGCCGGCTTGACTTCCCCGGCCAGCACCTTGCGCACCAGCGCCTCCGTCTGGCGGACGGTCAACTCGTGCTCCACCACCATCGTCAGCGTGAGGTTTTGCTCTTCCGGCGACGTCAGCCCCAGCAGCGCGCGCGCGTGCCCCTCGCTGATCTTGCCTTCCAGCACCGCCTGCTGCACCGCCTCCGTAGCCTGCAACAGCCGCATCGTGTTGGTGATGGCGACGCGGCTCTTGCCCACGCGGCGCGCCACGTCCGTTTGCGTCACCCCGAACTCCTCCACGAGCTGCTTGTAGGCCAGCGCCTCTTCCAGGGGATTCAGATCGGCGCGCTGGATGTTTTCCACCAGGGCCAGTTCCAACATCTGCTGGGGGGCCACATCCTTCACCACCACCGGCACGACTTTCAACCCGGCCAATCGGGACGCTCGCCAGCGCCGCTCGCCGGCGATCAGTTGATAGCCCTGCGGCGTCCGCGCCACAATCAACGGCTCGATGACGCCGTGTTCCTGAATCGAAGCAGCCAGCTCGACCAAATCCTGATCGCGGAACGGCATCCGTGGCTGGTGTGGATTGGGGACAATCGCATCTAAGGCAACCTCTAGCAGGCCATTTGCCGGCGTCTCCCCGGCCGGAATCAACACATCCAATCCACGTCCTAACCCACGTTTTCCCATAATTCTTGCCCCCAGTAGGTGATGATCGGAAACCGGAAATGAGTAACGAGTAATGAGTAACGAGTAATGAATAATCACTCTGATTACTCATTACTTATTTCTCATTTCTTATTTCTGATTCCTAATGAACTGGAAAAGTATAGCACCTTCCACCGGAAAACCAAACGTCACCCGGTTTGGCAGTTGCCTCACACGCCGTTATAATGAATGTCACAATGACCTCACAACAAGTCGCCTCTTATACTGCGCCTTCGCGCCTGGTGGTAGGTATCACCGGAGCCAGCGGCGCGATTTATGGCGTGCGCGCGCTGGAAGCGCTGCGTGTCCTGGGCGTCGAGACGCACCTGGTGCTGACCGCGCCCGCTGCCGTGACGTTGTCCCAGGAATTGGGACTCGCGCCATCGGCGGTGACGGCGCTGGCGACGCGCACCTACGCCCTCGACGACTGGGCGGCGCCGATTGCCAGCGGCTCCTTCCGCACCGGCGGCATGGTGGTGGCGCCCTGCTCCATCCGCACGCTGACCGCCATCGCGCACAGCCACAACGACAACTTGCTCATCCGCGCCGCCGACGTGACCCTCAAGGAAGGCCGCCCGCTGCTCCTGATGGTGCGCGAGACGCCGCTCCACCTGGGCCACCTGCGGCTGATGGTACAGGCGGCGGAGATCGGCGCGATTATCTTTCCCCCCGCGCCCTCGTTCTACGACCACCCTCGGACGGTGGAAGACATCGTGCGGCACACTGTGGGGCGGATGCTGCTGCGCCTGGGGTTGGACAACGCGCTCTATCATCCCTGGGAGGGGCCGGATGCCGCAGATTAACGTCCGCCCGGCTCGCCTGGACGACGCAGCCGCCATCACTGCGGTGCATTGCAGCACCGTGGACGAGTGGCGCGATCCGCACACGCGCCAGGCCGTTCCCTACGCCGCGCTCGACCTCTTTGGCCGCTGGTACAGCGGCGGCCCGTGGATGAGCGTCGAACTGTGCGCCATCCACCTGAACGCGCTGCTGCGCGCCGGCCCCGCGCCGCTGGTAGCGGAAGTGGATGGACGCATCGTCGGCGAGGCGGAATACCACATCAACGTCGAACCGCCGCCTTTTGGTGCGGCGTTGCACCTTTCCGTGCTTTACGTCCATCAGGATTGGCAGCAACAGGGCGTGGGCCGCGCCCTGCTGGACGCCGGCCTGGAATTGGCCCGCCAACAGGGTCTCCCCGCGCTGACCACGCAGCCAGAACCGGACGCGCGTGCTTTCTACCGGCGCACACGGTTTGTGCCGTGGCTCGCGGCCTCAGAGATGCAGCTCGCCGCCGGTGGGACGCCGCCGCCCGGCCTGTCGCGGCTTATGGAGAACCCCGGCCCGCCGGCGGCGCTGGCGTTGCGCGTGGGGCGCTATCAATGCAGCGCGCTGGATTGGGAGCCGCTTTGGCCCACACTCGCGCTGCCCGGTTGGAGCGATCTGCGCCGCTGGGTCTGGCAAGGCGCGCTCAACGGTGTCCCCGTGGCGCTGGGCTTGCGCGAGCAACTGCGCGATCCGCAGCAGGCCGACGGCTACGCCTGGCTACCGCCCGCCGCGCCGTTGACGCCCGCTGTGGCGGCGCTGGCGGCGCTGGCGGCGCAAGCCGGCTTCATCGCGGTGGACTTGCTGCTGCCTGATAGCGCCCTGCCCGACTTGCAAAAGACGTTCGCGTTGAGCTACCAGACATCGCTTGAGATATGGCGGCGTGAAATTGAAAAATAAAAAACCGGGATTTCTCAAAATCCCGGTTTTTTGTCGTGAAGTGTACAACTGGAAGGTACACGGAAAAACACAGAAGAACACGGACTTTGAAGAATCCGTTAAATTCGTGGAATCCGTGTTCTAATCTTCTTATTTGGCGTATTCCACGGCGCGTGTTTCGCGGATCACGGTCACTTTGATCTGGCCGGGATATTCCATGGATTCCTCAATCTTGCGCGCCACGTCGCGGGAGAGCCGCACCGCGTCCAGGTCGTCCACCTCGCCAGGGCGGACGATGAGGCGGATTTCGCGCCCGGCCTGGATGGCGTAGGATTCCTCGACGCCCTTGAAGGAGCGCGCCACGTCTTCCAACGTGCGGATGCGCTTGATGTAATGCTCCAGGCTCTCGCGCCGCGCGCCGGGCCGCGCGCCGGAAATGGCGTCGGCGGCTTCCACGATGACGGCTTCCATCGTCTGCGCCTCGGCCTCGTGGTGGTGCGACTCGATGCAGTTGACGACGGCGTCCGACACCCCATACCGCCGGGCCAACTCCGCGCCCAGGGTGGCGTGCGTGCCTTCCACCTCAAAGTCCACCGCCTTGCCGATGTCGTGCAGCAGCCCGCCCAGGCGGGCGATTTCGGCGTTGGCGCCCAATTCGGAGGCCAACAGGCTCGCCAGCTTGGCGACTTCTACCGCGTGCCCCAGTTGGTTCTGGCCGTAGCTGGTGCGGAAGTACAAACGCCCCAACAGCTTCATCAATTCGGGGTGCAAGGTCGGGACTTCCGCCTCGTAGACGGCGGCCTCGGCCTTCTCCTTCATGATGTCTTCCACTTCTTTGCGCGCCTTTTCCAGCAGCTTCTCGATGCGCGCCGGGTGGATACGCCCATCGGCCACCAGCCGGTGCATCGCGCGCGCGGCGGTCTCGCGGCGGATGGGGTTGAAGGAGGAGATGGTGATCATCTCCGGCGTGTCGTCCACGATCACGTCCACTTCCGCTTTCTGCTCGAAGAGCTTGATGTTGCGCCCGCCGCGCCCGATGATCCGCCCTTTGAGTTCGTCGGAAGGGATTTCCAGCGTGGTGGTGGTCAGCTCGGCCACCTGCTCGGAAGCCAGCCGTTGAATGGCGGTGGTGATAATGTGGCGCGCGCGGCGGTCGGCCTCTTCCTTGGCGAGCATTTCTTCTTCGCGGATGACGCGCGCCATATCCTGGCGCGTTTCGCCGGCGACCTGTTCCAACAGGATCGCGCGGGCTTCTTCCGTGCTGAGGCTCGCCACCCGCTCCAGTTCTTCCCGGTGCTGGCTTTCCAGCTTCTCCAATTCGCCCCATCGCTTATCCATGGTGCTCTGCCGCTTGTTCTGCACTTGCTCCCGGCGGTCAATTTTTTCCTGGCGAGCATCCAATTGTTCGCGGCGACCCTGGATCCGCTCTTCCTCACGGCGCAATTGCTGGGTGCGTTGATTCAACTCGGACTCGACCTCGCGCCGCAGCTTGAGCGCCTCATCCTTGCCGTTGAGCACCATGTCGCGTGCCTGTTTCTCCGCTTCTTCGAGCAGCCGGGTGCGCATCGCTTCCAGGTTGCCCATTTCCTGCTGGTAGTGCTGTTGCCGCAGTCGATACCCGACAAAGCCACCCGCAGCCAATCCGACGATCAAACACACAATATAGAGTATCCATTCCATGTCAAAGTTCCTCGCTTTCTTCAGAGTTAGACTGGAGAAAGGGAACAGTGGCTAAGACTTCCTGGATGAGGTCATACGCGAAACCGCGCCGCGCCATACGCTGAATCAGTCGCCGCTTGAACACCTCCGGGGGAAGATGTTTCAGACGCCGACCCTGTTCTTCAGCCACACGTCGAGCCGCGGTCATTTCGTCATAATCTGCCAGAGCTGCCTGGATATCGGCCGATTGCAGACCTTTCTGCTGTAATTCTTGTACCAGGGCCGGTTTTCCCCGGGGGCGAAACTGTTCCCGGTTGTCTCGCCAGTATTGGGCGAAGACGACATCATCCACCAGCCCCACACGCTGCAATCCCTGCAACACATCCTCTACTGCCGACGCAGAAAAATCACGTTCCAGTAAGTAGCGCTGTACCTCGGCCACACTGCGGGGGCGATAGGATAGATAATCCAATGCTCTTTCCCGCGCGCGCTCCACCTCGTCGGCGGTGCGCAGCGTGGCGATGTCTTCATCGGATAACCACATTCCCGGTCGAAGGTTGACCGCGTGAATCACGGCCAGCCCGAAAGCGAACTCGCCTTCAAGGTACACGTTGACTCGTTCTGCCGAATGTTTCTGCGCTTCCAGGGCAGTAATTGTTCCTGCCATTGTCCCTTTCTCAAACAAAAACGGCTATGGTCACACAAGCCATAGCCGCTTTGGTCAAATTCAACTGCGTTCTCATTCCCACCCATCATTCTGCATTTGGATGTAATCTTATCTGACTATGGCTTATGCATTAAGGAGGCGTTACTACCGCCTCCCCCGACGAGAGTCAATGAATCAACCCTCGTAGAAACTGCTTACGATCATTATCTCCACCCCACGGAGAGTTGATGGTATTCAATTTCATCTATTTTACCAAAGTTTGCGCGAAAAGAAAATGCCCAATTAAAAATCACGTCAGTGCTCACCTCGTTAGCTACTGCCGGTGAGGTGAGCCTAAAACCGTCTGTTTACCTGCCTTATGAACATGACCAAAACAGTTCGGTAATGGACAAAGGCTTTTTGCGCAGTTCCGCCGGAAACCCAACTGAAGCCGGGGTGTACAATCGCGTAAGTACACCCCGGCTTCAGTCGGTCCGCCTACAACTACACACAATTACCGAATTAAAACCTTAATTTTCATTAGGCTATTCCTGGTCAATGAAGTGGATGGCTTGAGCCGTTACTTCTCCATCAACCGGCGGATGGCGCGCACTTCGGCCAGCAGCGCGTCGTAGTTGGCGGGCGACGCAGCGTCCACCTCTTCGCCCATCGTGGGCGGCATCGCATTGCGGAAACGGCCCAGGGCGGCGACCACCAGTTCGTACACTTCCTGGGCATTGGGCAAGCCGACCAGTTTTTGCTCCGGCTCACCGCTTGATGTGCTCAGGCCGGCGGTCTGGATATCCAGGCTCCCGAGGCCAAACCAACGATCAAAAGGCCCCTGCTTGACGGTCAGATTGGTCACAGTGCGGTACGGCACGTGCTTGACCGATTTCGTCAGAATCCCCTGACGAACGATAATCTCATCCGCGTGAATCTCGTAGCGCAGGCTGCGGTAGTAGGGCACGATCACGAGCATCGTCGGAACCCACCACAGAAGGTTACAGCCCAGGGTGATGAGGAAGGCGATGGTAACGGCCTCGAAGCCGACCGCCTCGTCCAGGGTGATCAGCGCGCCGGTCAAGGCGCCGCAGAGCAAAACCAGTAACGCCGTGATGTGCGCAATCCAACGGCACTTGCTTACGTACTTCGGATCAGGTGTAAAGACTTTTGGATAGGTGTTCATTGCCATAACCTCCTGTCAGGGTGAACTTAATGATACTTTCATGATACGCCATCGCCGCCCAAATACATCGGCCCGTGGGCTAAATTTCCCCCTGTCCCTGAGATCGAGGGTTTCCTGGCTCGCGGGGCCGCGAATCCTCTGTCCTTAATTCCCATAAACCGGATCAGAGGTTGGCTTCTCCGTCCTGAAGAACCACACGGCGAGCGCCAGCGCGATGCTCACCAGGACGCCGACGACGGCGAAGGGCGCCCGCACATCCAGCGCCAACAATTCGCCGCCCAGCAGCGTCCCCAAAATCATGGCGCCGGTCCACAACAGGTGCAGCAACCCAAACACCCGTCCGTGGACTTCCGGCTCCGCCGCCACCGCGACCATCCCCGGCAGTAGGGTGGACAGCGCCCAGGCCGCGCCGACGCCCAACGCCCCAAAGAGATACAGCCCCCACACCGAATGCGCCGTGAGGAGTGTGCCAACGATAGCCGCCAGCATCACGCCAAACGCGAACAATGCGGGCACTCGCACGCCGCGACGGTCTGCGAGTCGCCCGGCCGCCAGTTGCGTCAACGAGGCGAAAATGGAACTGCCGGCCGCGTACCACGCGACGGCGACGTTGCTTCCCCCCTGTTGCTTGATCAGCAGAGGCAGCAACGTGGTCACGCCGTAGTAACAGGTGGGGAGAAACCGCAGCAGGCCCAGGACGAGGAGGCGCGGGCGGCGGAGCAGCGCGCCGTAGCCGTCGGGAGCAGGCTGGGTTTCTTGTGGACGGGGGCGCGGGCGCAGGCGCGGCAGGAAGCCCGTTGCCAGGACGGTGAGCGCCCCAAATCCCGTCAACGCCAGTCCCAATGCGGCATAGCGATTCTCGCCCAGGATGGCGACGGCGAGAGGGTTGCCCACCGCGCCGCCAATCGTATAGCCCCAGTTGTAGAGCGCCGAGAAGACCCCCAGCGCCCCCGCCCCGGCCGCCAGGGTGAGGTAGCCCTGACTGCTCAATGTAGCCAATCCTAGCCCGGCGCTGCCGAGTCCCCACAGCGCGCTCACCGCCCACGGGACGTGAAGAACGTAAAGCAGATTGCTCAACGCCGTGGCGGCCACCCCCAACATCAACAACATCTTGTGTCCCCAACGGTCGCTCAAAATGCCCCCCACGACGGAGGCTACCATCCCCACCACCTGCCCCCACGCCATCACCTGGGCCACCTGGCGCACCGGGTACTCCATGATCTCGTTGAGATAGATGCTGATGAAATTGCGCCCTGGCATCAACATCATGCCGTTGAGCAGTTGCACCGCCAATAACAGATACAAAGGCCAGGGGGGATTTTCTGACGATGATTCGGACATTTCACCTCTACCACATGGAGTGTAGGCTTGTGAGTATAGGGCAAGCTGTGGAAAATACAATGCAGGGCTTACACGGGCAAGTGGAAATTCACCGCAGAGCACACAGAGATCACGGAGTTTTTTATAGTTTGCTGTCCATTTTGGAAACGCACTCAATCGCCAATTAGCGGTTGACAAGTTGTCAAATGTGAAGTAAGATAAATCTTGTATACAAGATAAATAAAGGATATCTTATGAGCGAATACGAAGGTAAACGTTTCTATGGTGCGGTCACAGTCAGCGAGCGCGGTCAGATCGTTATCCCGGCCGAGGCCCGACGTGATTTTGGGATCGAGGTTGGCGACAAGTTGTTGGTGCTTGGCGACCTGGAAAGAGGATTGGCGCTGATGAAAGCCTCGACGCTTTTGAGCGTCATCCCTGAGATGCGCCCGCTTTTCGAGATGTCGGCAGAAAAAGGAGGGAAGACGGATGGTCAGGATCAGTAAAAAAGCCAGACGGATCATCGTGCTTATCGCTGGAAATGCTGGCGCCCCCTTTTTTGCCATCACCACCTTCATGCTCGTGGGACGCAAAGCCCCGATCTTGGGCATCCTCTTGAGCATTATCGCCGGAACGGTGGGTTACCTGCTTTTCACCGGCCTGGCGACGCTGGCGGCGCGTTTCGTCGGGCGGCGAGTGCAGGGACGCGCCGAAAAGCCGGTCTATGCGTTCGGCCAACTACCCCAGGCCGCGGACCCCTATGCCGGCGGCAAGGGGCGGACGCTGGCGCAGCTTTATCAGGCCGGCTACCGCGTGCCCGACGGCTGCGTCATTCTGTGTACCGCGTTTGACGGCGACGACCTGCGCCCTGAAGCCTGGTCGCTGGTCGAGCAGCAACTCGCCCGCCTGCGCCGCGCCGATCGGGACGTCGCCTTTGCCGTGCGCTCCTCCGCGCTGAGCGAGGACGCAGCGCAGACCTCGTTTGCCGGTGAGTTCGAGACCGTCCTGGACGTGAAGACCGACGCGGACATCCGCGAAGCCATCCGCACTGTGCGGCGCTCACGGCAGAATGTCCGCGTGCAGGCCTATGCCGAAGCGCAAGGTCTGGCGGAAACCGGGCTGCAAGACATCGCCGTTGTTGTCCAGCGTCTCGTCCGGCCGGATTTTGCCGGCGTGCTCTTCACCGCCGACCCGGTTACGGGCAGTCTGGCGCAAATGGTGGGCAATTACGTGGAAGGGCTGGGCGAAAAGCTCGTCTCCGGCCAGGTCAATCCACACACCTTTACGCTAAAACGCCCGGAAGGCTCGTACGATGGGCCGCCCGCGCTCAGCCCCGTCGCGCGCGCCCTGCACGACAACGCCTGCGCCCTGGAGGACGACCTGGGCGCTCCGCAAGACATCGAGTGGGCGGTCGCCGGCAACCGGCTGTGCCTGCTCCAGGCGCGCCCCATCACCACGTTGCACGGCTACGATCCGGCCACCGGCGCGCGCAACGACACGCTGACGGGCAACTTCCTCTGGTCGGCCGGTAATCTGTCGGAGGCCTGTCCCGAAACGATGACGCCGTTTACCGCTTCCCTCACCGCTTACATCAACCAGAGGAGCGGCGCATCCCTGCGGGTGAAGCATTACACGGTGGATGGCATCATCGGCGGACGACCCTACGCCAACATCAGCGTGCAAGTTTCGGCCTTCGTCCGCAACTTCAAGGGCGATGCGCACCGCGCCTACCGCGAAATGGCCGAAGTGTGGGGCGAAATCCCGGAGGACATGGAAATCCCCCTGATCCCGGTCACCGACCAGGAATGGAAAACCCAACTATCGCCCCAACTTCTGAAGCTGTTGATCGTCATGGCCGCCGACCGCAGGAAGATTCCGGCCTTCGTCGCCGGGAACCGGCTGTGGTGCGCCGCCATGCGCCAGAAAATTCAGCAGGTCGCTGAGGGCGCGGCCCTGGCGGCCCTTTGGGAAACCGAACTCCGGCCCTATTACCAGGATGCGCTTGCCCTCGTGATCGCCGCGACGGAAAACACCCACACCCGCATCCAGTTCGGACGCGAGCTGCGCGAGCTGGTGGGCGCCGACGACACCAACGCCCTATTGTCGAACCTGAGCGGGCTGTCGCAACGCCTGGAAAGCCTGGGGCCGGTGGTCGGGCTGAGCCAGGTCATCCGCGGTGAGATCAGCCGCGAGGCATACCTGGACGCCTACGGCCATCGCGGCGTCAACGAGACCGAATGTGCCTGGCCGCGCCCCATGGAAGACCCGACCTGGCTCGACCGACAAATCGCCGAAGCCAGCCAAGCGCCGCTGGACGTTGAAGCGCGCTTTGCCAAGCAACGCGCGGCTTACGACGCCGCATGGGGACGCTTCTGCGCTCAGCACCCCCAGCAAGTGAAAAAGACTCAGCGCCGTTTGCGGCAAATAGCCCAGGGAGCCTACCGTCGTGAAGTGGTACGCTCCGAAACTGTTCGGGTCGGGGCGGTGGGCCGCGCCTTTGCCCTGCGCGCCGGGGAACTGACCGGCCTTGGCGAGGATATTTTCTTTTTGAGCATCGAAGAGGTCTTGGAGGCTCTGCGGGGCAATGACGCCGCCCGGCGCTTCATTCCTATCCGCAAGGCCACCTACAAGAAATACCACGCCCTGCCGCCATTCCCGACGCTTATCTGTGGGCGCTTCGACCCGCTCCAGTGGGCCGCCGATCCCGACCGCCGCAGCGACATCTACGCCGCCGACGCCCCTACCCCGCGCGCGCCGGGCGAGGGCGTCATCCAAGGCTTTCCAGGCGCGCTGGGCGTCGTCGAAGGGACGGTGCGTCGGTTAGAGCGCCTGGAAGAAAGCGATCAGTTGCAGCCAGGCGAAATCCTGGTCACCACGATGACTAACATCGGCTGGACACCCCTTTTCCCACGGGCGGCGGCCATCGTCACCGACCTCGGCGCGCCGCTGAGCCACGCCGCCATCGTCGCCCGTGAGCTGGGCATCCCCGCCGTCGTCGGCTGCGGCGACGCCACGATGCGCCTCAAAACCGGCGACCGGGTGCGCGTCAATGGGGGGCAGGGGATAGTGGAAATTTTGAACGACGCAGACGTTCTCATACAAGAAAGGAGATGATCATGGCAACAATTCACAATCCGATTTTGAAAGGATTCAATCCCGATCCGTCCATTCTCCGTGTTGGCGAGGATTACTACATCGCCACCTCGACGTTTGAGTGGTTTCCCGGCGTGCAGATCCATCATTCCCGCGACCTCGTTCACTGGCGGCTGCTGACCCGCCCCCTTGACCGCGTGAGCCAGCTCGACATGGCCGGGCATCACGCCTCCTGCGGCATCTGGGCGCCCAACCTCACCTGGGATGACGGCGTGTTCTACCTGGTGTACACCGACGTCAAGACCTACGCGATGGAGATCAAGGACACCCACAACTACGTGGTGACGGCGCCGACCATCGAAGGCCCCTGGTCGGAGCCGACCTACCTCCACAGCCACGGCTTCGATCCCTCGTTGTATCACGAAGACGGGCGGCACTGGGTGCTCAGCATGGAGACGGATTACCGGAAAGGGCGCAACCGCTTCGCCGGTATTCTGATGCAGGAATACCTCCCCGCCGAACACCGGCTCACCGGGCCGGTGTTCAATATCTTCAAGGGGACTCCCCTCGGCCTCACCGAAGGCCCCAACCTCTACAAGAAGGATGGCTGGTATTACCTGATCGTGGCCGAAGGCGGTACGTTTCTGGGGCACGCCGTCACTGTGGCGCGTTCCCGTACCCTCACCGGGCCTTACGAGGCCGACCCGGCCGGCCCCGCGCTCACCAGCCGCAACGCTCCGCTTGACCCGCTTCAGAAGGCCGGACACGCCAGTATCGTTGAGGCGCCGGGATCGGGTTGGTATCTGGCGCACCTTTGCGGACGGCCCATCGCCCGCAAGGGACGCTGTACGCTTGGACGCGAAACCGCGTTGCAGCAGGTGACCTGGACAGAGGATGGCTGGCTGCGGGTCGGGCCGGTGGTCGGACGCGCCGCCCTCGAAGTGCCCGCTCCCGACCTGCCCCCGCATCCCTGGCCCGCGTCGCCCGTCCGGGAGGACTTCGACGCGCCGCGCCTGCCGCTCGACTTCCAGACGATGCGGGTTCCCCTGGGGCCGGACGCCCTCAGTCTCACCGAAAGGCCGGGCTTCCTCCGGCTCAAGGGCCGCGAATCCATCGCCTCCCGGCACATCCAGGCGCTCGTGGCCCGCAGGCAACAGGCGTTCCACTACCGGGCCGCGACCTGCCTGGAGTTCGCTCCGCAGCACTACAAGCACGCGGCGGGACTCATCTGCCTGTACGACCAGGAAAACCTCTTCTACCTGAAAATCGGGTTCGATGAGGAACTGGGGCGGATGGTCGAGATTATGACGCGCAACAACGGCGTCCTCGATTTCCCGTTGACCCAACCCGTCTCCATCCCCAACACCGGCCGGTGGGTGCTGGCGGTTGAAGTGGATTACGACCGCCTGCAATTCTCGCACGGCCCCGAAGGAGGGCCATTGACGCCGATTGGCGACGTCTTCGACGCCAGCATCCTTTCGGACGAGTATTGCCGCGAGGGCCGGTTCACCGGCGCATTTGTCGGCCTCTGCTGCCAGGACCTCACGGGGGGCCGCCAGCACGCCGACTTCGATTGGTTCGAGTATGAGGAAGTTGAAATTCAGGGTCTTGCATAAAGCAAAGAAGGAGGTCAAGAGGATGAAAAAGTCACTTCAGGAAGCAACGATTAGAATAGATACCGGGCGGATCATTGGCGATATTGACCCCAAAATCTATGGGGTATTTATGGAGCCGATTGGTTTCAACCGGAATGGTGTGACCAGCAATACGTTATACGGCCCTGTGTACAATCCAGATTCGCCGCTTGCCAACGCAGAGGGGTTTAATACGGAATACATTAAGGCCGCGCAAGAACTGCGGATCAGCAACATGCGCTGGCCGGGCGGCAATTTCACGGCGAATTACCACTGGCAGGACGGGATTGGGCCTAAAGACCAAAGGCCGGTGCGCAAGGAGTTGGCCTGGGGCGTTAACGAGAGTAATCAGGTCGGCACCGATGAATGGGTGCAGCTCAACAGCGCCATCCATTCTGAGAATGTCGTTTGTCTCAATATGGGCACAGGGGGTATCCAGGATGCATGTTCCTGGTTGGAATATTGCAATGGCGAACCAGGCTCCTATTATGCGGACCTGCGGGCCAAATTCGGTCATCCCGACCTCTACGGGATAAAGTATTGGTGTCTGGGCAACGAAGTGGATGGCTCGCCGTGGATTATTGGCCATAAAAATGTGGATGAATATTGCCGGTTAGCCAAGGAAATAGCCAAGGCGATGAAGAAAGTTGACCCGACGATCACGTTGATCGCCAATGGCTCCTCGTATTATCAGCCAACGATGGATTGGGTTGAATGGAACTGGAAAGTGCTGAATGAGCTGCGGGGGGTGGCCGACTACCTGTCATTGCATCGCTACTGGGACCATTCTGACAACTATTATGAATATATGGGGAAAGAGGCCATGGTGCTGGAAGAAAAGATAGCCATTCCGGCCGCGCAAGCCCAGGCCGTACAAAAAGTTTACAGAATGGCTAAGCCTATGTATCTCTCCTTTGACGAGTGGGCGCCGCACCCGCATAGCGGCGGATTGCTGACCACCCTCGCCGCCGCCCAGTTTTTGAATGCGTTTATTCGTCACGCGGATATGGTCAAAATGGCGAATTATACCCTGTTGACCGCCATCCTGGGGTTCGATCCGACGCATGGAAAACACTTCAAAACCCCGTTCTTTTATGTGTTCAAGATGTTTTCCAATGCATGCCTGGGAAAATCGCTCGACGCATGGGTTAGCTGTGATACCTTCGATGTGGACGCCTTCTACAAAGCTATTCCTTACCTGGATGTCTCAACGGTTTACGCTGAAGACAGTCATACCCTGATCCTCAACGTGGTGAATCGCCATCAAGACAAAGCCGTTACGGCCGACATCATCAGCAGCTCTGGGGACTTTGCCTCTGAGGCCAGGGCGCAGGAAGTCTATCGTGAGGATTTGAAGGCCCCCTATACCTACGCCGAGCAGGATGAATATATCCCTAAAACCAACACGGTCGCAACCGACAAATCAACCCTGACCCATGTATTTCCGCCGCACTCCTTTACGCAGATCACCGTCGGAATGAATGAATAACCCTCTCTATACGATCGCGATCTGAAAGGATGAACTATGAGCCGTTATGACCGTACCACACGCAACTGCCTTGTAAGTGAATTGCCCACTGAACTGCTCCAGGCTGTGCGAGACTATAGCCAGGAGCAGCAGTTGGGCGATGTGGAAGCCGAAACCCTGTTCTGTTGTGAAACCCTCTCCACGAAGAAAAGCGCCGGTCGCCTGCCTTCCTGGCTGGAGGATGACTTGGACGCCACCCTCCACACGGCGCTGCTGCTGACCCCGCAATGGCTTATCTGGGCGCGCCAGGGAGATCGAACCAAGCCCGTGGTGATGGCAGCCAACCTGAAGGACATTCAAGTCAAAGCGTATACTTCGCGGTTCACGAAAGACACCGGGCTGGAGATCGTCGGCTACATCGGAGTCGCCAGGCGTCGCGCACGGGGATATGTGGGACTGGGGGCCGACGCTGCCGCGCAGGAGTTTTGTGAGGCGGTCAAGGCAGCGATCAGCAAGGTGAACCCGCCGGCGCAAAGACGGCCACTCAAATGGTGGGGGGGCTGAGATAGGGATTGGGGTGTAACCTATAAGCAAGTCAATTCAAAAGGAGTTTGGCCGAACCTACAGTACAGCCCCGACGATAAAAATTTTCACCGCAGAGTACGCGGAGCACGCAGAGATTTCTTTTTCTCTGTGTCCTCTGTGCTCTCTGTGGCTATTTACTGAGGGGGCATCATCTATGAGTGAGATGTGGATGGGCGTCATCGATATTTTGGTCGGTTTGTTTATGCTGGGCGGCGCGATTGGCAATTGGGATTGGTTTATGAATAACCGGCGCGCGCGCTTCGTGGTAGCAATCCTCAGCCGCACCGGCGCCCGCATCTTTTATGGCCTATTGGGAGCGTTTTTCGTCCTTCTGGGGCTGCTGGCCATGACGGGGGTGTTGAGTTCCGGCTAATTCGCTTCCGTGCCGGGCCATGAAGCTCCCTTTTAAAACACTTTTCGGCTGCGGGCACTGCCCGCAGCCGAAAAGCAGGTTCATGGAATAGCCCTACCCCAAAATCACTTCCACGCAGTTCTCCTCACCCAGCTTGTCCGCCGGGACGAGGTTGCCGGGCAGCGTTTCCCCGTTCAGCGTGAGCGATTTGACGCCCCGGCAGACGCCGTCGGGATTCTTGACCTCGATCTGCACCGTGCGGCCCCGGAAGCGGCGGGTGGCCTTGAAGCCGGGCCACGTCGAGGGGATGCACGGATCAATGCGCAGGCCGTCCAACTCCGGGCGGATGCCCAGGATGTACTGCGTCGCGCTGAAATAGGCCCACGCCGCCGCCCCCGTGAGCCACGAGGTGCGCGTGTTGCCCGCGCGCGGCGAGAAGGTGGAGTAGGTCGTCTGCGCCTGGACGTAAGGCTCGCATTGGCGGATTTCGGCGCGGTCGTTGTAGGCGGCGGGCATAGCGGCGCGGTAATACTTGTAGGCCTGGTCGCCGTGGCCGAGCAGACATTCCGCCATCACGCCCCACCCCTGCGTGTGGTTGAAAATGCCGGCGTTCTCCTTGATGCCGGGGTTGAAGACCAAAGCGCGCATCACGTCCACCGGCATAGTCATGAAGGCCGGCGCCGAGAGCATCAGGCCGTAGGGCGTCGCCAACTGTTCCTTGACGGTTTGCATACACCGTTCCGCCTGCTCCGGCGTCGCGCTCCCGCTGATCACCGACCAGATCTGCGTGTTCAAATACACTTTCCCTTCGGGCGACTCCTTCGTCCCGTACATCGTGCCGTCGTCCCCGATGGCCCAGATGAACCAGTCGCCGTCCCAGGCGCATTTTTGGATGGCGGCTTCCAGCGTCTTGTGCTGCGCCCGCGCCCAGGCCGCCTCCTCCGGTTTGCCGAGCCGCTCCGCGATCTCAGCGTAAATCGTCAGACCGAGCTGCACCTGGAAGGCAACGAACAGGCTCTCGCCGTAGTAGCCGAGTTTGAGGCAGTCGTTCCAATCGGCGTGGAGGCCGCAGGGCAGGCCGTGCGCGCCGGTGCGTTCCAGGTTGAATTCCAACGCGCGGCGCAAGTGGCCGAAGACGGTCGCCTCGCCCTGATCGGCGTAGGGCAGCACTTTGTCGTAGAAACTCAGATCGCCTGTCTCGCCCACCATCGCCGGAACGACGTTGAAGAACCACAGGCAGTCGTCGGAGCGGTAATCTTCGGCGGGCGGCGGGGATTCGTGGCCGGGACGATGGCCGAAGGCCTGGATGACGGGGATCGCGCCGCCGGTGGAGACTTGCCCCGTGAACATCAATTCAAGGCGGGCCAGCGCTTCCTCCGGGATGGCGGCGGCGATGCCCAAGATGTCCTGCAACGAATCGCGGTAGCCCAGGCCGTCGCGCTCGCCGTTGTAGACCAGGCTGGCCGCGCGCGACCACGCGAAGGTGATCAGGCAGTTATAGAGTCCCCACACGTTGACCGTGTGATTGAAATCGGCATCCGGCGTCTCGGCCATCAGGCTGCCGAGGCGCGCGTGCCAGGCGTCCTTGAGCTTCTGCAATTCGAGCGCGGCGCGTTCCAGCGAGCCAAATTCGGCCAGCGCGCGCTTGCCTACCACGCGCGCGTCGCCGATGCCGAGCATCACCAGCACCTCACGGCTCTCGCCCGGCTGGAGCGTCAACGTGGTATGCACCGTCCCGCAGGAGTTGTCGCCGTAGGTGTTGCTGTTGCTGCACTGCCCCTGTTCCACCGCCAGCGGGTTGTGATAGCTGCGGTACGGGCCGAGGAACGCCTCGCGGCTGGTATCGTAACCCACCAGCGGCGCGCCGATCAAGCCCATCCACGTCTGGTTGAGCTTGTGGTGTAGCAGCGTCTCCTCGTCGCGGGGCGTCAGGTTGTCCTCAATGGCGATTCGCAGCAGCTTATCGTCGGTCAGGGAGCCGCGCACGATGAAGAGGGAGTATTGCAGGTTCACTTGATCCTGGAAGGTCATCCACTGGTTGGTGAATTCGCAGTAGGTGAACACGTCAATCTCGCGCGGGCGGTCGCTCTCGTTGGTCACTTTGAGCCGCCAATACTCGAAGGTCTGCCCCAGCGGGACGAAATACGTCGCCTCGGTGGCGATCCCCGCGTAGTGCGATTCAAACACGGAGTAGGCCGTGCCGTGGCGGCAGGTGGACTTGTATTGGTCGAGCGGCTTGCCCACCGGCTGCCACGACGCTGACCAGTAGTCGCCGCTCTCGCGGTCGCGCAGGTAGAAGTAGCGGCCCGGCTGATCCATCGGGATGCTGTTGAAGAACAGGCGCATAAAGCGCCCGCGCGCGCCGGATTTATAGAAGCCATAGCCCCCGGCGTTGTTGGTGATGATCGCGCCGTACTCGGTCGAACCTAAATAATTGCTCCATGATTGCGGCGTATCGGGCCGGGTAATCACATACTCTTTCGCATCGTCGTCAAAATAACCGTATTGCATTGAATCTCCTCCCACTTATCAAAAAGTTAAATTTTATCAGCAGATTTAGCAGATTAAGCAGATTAAATCCAAAATCTGCTTAATCTGCTTAATCTGCTGACAAAGACTCTTGTTCATACGCCAGCGGCAAGGTGAAGCGGAAGATGGTTTCCTGCTCCGGCTCGCTTTCCGCAGAGATGTGACCGCCATGCGCCTCCACCACCAACCGGCAGAAGGCTAGGCCCAAACCGCTGCCCCGTCCTTCGGCCGCGCCGCTGACGAATTTTTGGAAGAGCCGGGGCTTGATGTCGGGGTCAATGCCCGGCCCGGTGTTGCTGACGGCGACTTCCATCCAATTGTCGTCGGCTGTAGCGGTAATGCGAATGGCGCCCCTTGCCGGGGTGAACTTGATGGCGTTTCCCACCAGGTTTTGGAGCACGCGCCCGATCAAACGACGGTCGCCCCGCACCGGCGGCAGCGCCGGCGTGAGCATATTTCGCAGTTGCAGGTTTTTCTCGGCGATCAGCGGAGATTGGTATTGCAGCACCTCGCGCAACACCTCGGTCAGTGCTACTGACGTGTAGTTCAAGGGCATTTCACCGCTCTCCAGGCGGTTGATGTCCAGAATGGCGTTCACCAGGTCCAACATCCGCTCACTGCTGTGCCGGGCAATTTGGAGCAATTCGGTGGATTTTTCCGGGAGGGCCGCCACGCTATATCTTTCAACGAGTTGCAAGGATGTGAGGATGCCGCTCAGCGGGTTGCGTAAATCGTGAACCATTGTGTGAATCAGGTCGTCCCGCAGCTTTTCGAGCTGCCGCCGCTCGGTGATGTCCTCTTTTACGGCCACGTAATGGGTGATCTGCCCGGCCCCATCGGTGATGGGGGAGATGGAGGCCAATTCCCAGAACAGTTCGCCGTTTTTCTTGCGGTTGCAAAACTGGCCGCGCCACTCTTGCCCAGATTGGAGCGTCTGCCAGAGTTCCGGGTACACTCCCGGCGAGGTGTACTCCGTTTTCAGGATGCGCGGATTTTGTCCGAGGGCTTCCTGTGGGGTGTAGCCGGTGGTTTGCGTGAACTTAGGATTGACGTATTCAATCTGCCCTTGGGCGTCGGTGATGACGATGGAGACCGGGCTGGCTTCGACGGCGCGGGAGAGCTGGCGCAGTTGCTTTTCGGCGTTTTTACGGTCGGTGATGTTATGCAGGATAATCGCCCGGCCCATAAAAAGGCTGCGACGGTCGTACAATGGCGCGACCCGTAACTCGTACCAGAGCTGGGTTTCGCCTTCGGTGACGGTGATTTCATCCAGCGTCTCTAACACGTCTTTATAGCGCTGCACCAGGTCCGGCCAGGAGGAGAGCACGTCTGTCGCCATGCGCCCCACGACTTGCGCAGCCGGCCGTTCCAGAATGCGTTGCGCCGCCAGGTTGATGTCCGTAATCCGGCCCTGCGCGTCCAACACGATCATGCCATCGTGCATCTGCTCTATCACCATGTCGCGCGCCACGGGGGCCAGGTTCGTCAATTGGAAGCTGAAAATACCCCAGGAAAGCGCTACTATGGTGATGGTGAACGCAAAGGGCGTGAGGTCGAGGTAAGAGATGGGACTTAATCCGCTAAGGTAGAGGATGTTCCCCGCCCAGGGCGCCAGGACGGCTACAATCAGCGCGACGGTCTGCCCACGATACAAGCCTTGCCGCCGCCCAATGGAACGCAGAATGATGAGCGCCCCGGCCAGCAATAGCAGGTAGGAATAGGCCGAATGAATCCAGAACCAGAAACCGTACGTCACTTGCAGGGCCGAAAAAGACCCGGTGTGCTGGAGGGTGATAGTTTGCCAGACCCACCCATGCGCATCGGTGGTGAAGACCAGCAGCACGGTGAGCATGGGGAGGACAGACACGCCGATGCGATAACGCAGGGGGAGCCATTGGCCGCGATTGGTATGATGGATGGCAAAGGCCAGCCAGAAGACCGGCGCGGTGGCAATGCCGAGGTATTGCACTTTGCCCCAAAACAGCTTGGTCGCCAGGTCGTCGCCGGCAATTTCCAGGGCATACCCGACCGACCAAAGGGTGAGCGCGCCCGCCAGCAACGTCAGCGGGCCGGCGCTAATCACCTGAATCCGGCGCGGCCAGGCATACCAGGCCACGCCCATCGCAATGAGGGCGGCGCCCAACAGGGGAAGCATATAAGGTGTATAATGAAATAACATTGTCAATCTCTGTGGTGACGGCCACGGGCAATTTCACGCTGCTACCATCATACAACGAGCGTTACAAAAATCAAACGAAGCCATGAAAGACCCCACGAAAGGAAGCCTTCTCTATGAAAACATCCTCACGGCAGGGACTACGTTTATTAGAAGTATGGATCGTTTTCAGTATTTTTTGCGCCACGTATGGCAACCGTATTGAAAAGGTCGAGTGGCACGGGGATGAGAGCCAGTGGATTGCGACGAGCTGTTACGGCGAAGCGTTCTTCGACCGCGACTTTACCGAGCCGGAGTGGTTGAGCGAAAGGGGGATAGACGCCCGTTTCACCGCGCCCGATTGGGTGCGCCGGGCGCTTGTCGTACCCAATGCCGCGCACGTCTGGGCGGCCCACTATTGGACGCTCACTCAGCCGCCGCTGACGCGCTACACCATCGCGCTGGGGCGGCTGTTGGGCGGCTACGAAATGGCCGATTTGAACGCCCCCTGGGATTTTGAAGCGGATTACTGGACGAACTGCCGCTTCGGCGCGTGCCCCGCGCGGGGACTGCTCTGGTCGGTCCGGGCGATGATGGCGTTCCTGGCCGTGCTCAGCGGGATGACGCTGTTCCTGCTGGTGCGGCAGTACGCGGGCGCGGCGGCGGGGTATACTTTCGTCATCCTGTTCGTCGGTTCCGCGTTCCTGCGGCTACACCTGCGGCGCGCGATGAGCGAGTCGCCGCTGCTGTTTTTCACCTGCCTGACCCTGCTCTTGGCCGTATGCTTCCTGCGCGAAAGGCGGCAGGGGCGCGCCCTCGTCTGGCTGGCGCTGATGGGCGTCGGGACGGGGTTGGCGGGCGCGGTGAAACTCAACGGGCTAGGGATGGCGGCGGCGGGCGTGGCGTTGTGCGGCGTGGGGCGCTTCCGGCGGCAGGGATGGCGTAAGGGCCTTCGGGAGTTTCTCCTCTGGTCGGCAGTATTCCTGCTGGTGACGGCTTTCACCTTCACCATCGTTAACCCGTTCCTTTACCCTAACCCACCGGCGCGTACCGTAGCGCTATTCCTGTTTCGGGGTTGGGAGATGCGCGATCAGACCACTCATACGCCATGGGTCATCCCCAGCCTGGGCGCCCGCCTGTGGATCATTCCCCGGCGGTTGTTGGTGGATTACACGGTGCTGCATTTCCCCTTGCTCAACGGGGCGCTCCTGCTCGCGGGATTGTTCTTCCTGGGGCGCAGCAGTTGGCAATGGTGGCGCAAGAAAGGCGGAAATCCAACGGGACTGGCGCTGCTGGCCGTGGCCGTCGTCACCGCCCTCCCTCCGTTGCTGACCCCGCTGGATTGGGATCGGTACTACCTGTATCCCGTCGTCTTCATCTCCGTGGGGGTCGCCGTCGGCCTGGGGCAACTTCTGATACTGGCCTGGCGCGAGTTGTTTTTAAAACCGATGGAGCAGGATTGGGAAAGGTTTCCTTTCGGCTGAATCTGTAACCTTCACGGCTTACATCAACGAGGAGAAGTTTACCGCAGAGCACGCAGAGATCGCGGAGGTTTTACATTTCTCGGCGCCCTCAGCGGTCTTCGCGGTGAAACAGGGGGCGCGGCTCTATAGTTCATTGCCCCGCCGTTGCAATGGTGTCGTTCACCAACCGCTCCAAAATCGTCAGCGGCACGCCGCCGTTGCCGATGACGACGTTGTGGAAGGCTTTGAGATCAAACTGATCGCCCAGGGCGTCCTGCGCTTTCTGGCGCAGTTCCAGGAGCTTGATCATCCCAATCTTGTAGGCGGTGGCCTGTCCCGGCCAGGTGATGTACCGCCAGAGTTCGCCCTCCGCCGCGCCGCGCGGATAACCGATGTTGTCCACCATGTAGGTCGCCGCCTCGTCATACGTCCAACCTTTGGCGTGGACGCCGGTATCCACCACCAATCGCACGGCGCGGAACATCTCGTATTGCAGGCGGCCCAGGTCGCCGTAGACGTTGCCCTCGTACCAGCCCAGGTCATACGCCAGCCGCTCGGCATAGAGCGCCCAACCCTCGATGTGACCGATGAAGCCGATGTCGGTGCGGAACAGCGGCAAATCCAACTCCTGGGCGAGCGCGATCTGGTAGTGATGGCCGGGTACGGATTCGTGGTAGGCCAGCGAGGGCATTTTGTACGGGTAATCGGCGCCGGTGGTCGCGGCGTAGAAGGCGCCGGGCCGCGAGCCATCCACCGCCGGGCCGCTGTAGTAGCCGCCGCTCTCCCCGCCGACGACGATGACGCGGGCTTGCGGGCGCAAATCGAAGGCGGCCGCCGAATCCCGTTCCGCCGCCTCAATGAGCGCTTCGTAGGCCGGCTGGATGTCGGCGCCGTACAGGATGCCGCTCTCTTTGATCACGCGGTTATAGAGGGCTGGCAAGCTGGCCTCGGCGGGGTAGCCCAGGTCGTCAAAGCGCGTCTGCATCTCGGCCCGGATGCGCGCGACTTCTTGCAGGCCGAGTTCGTGGATTTCGTCGGCGGTTAGATCGGTGGTGGTGTAGTGCTGGAGGATGTACGTGTAATATTCGCGCCCGTTGGGGAATTTGGACGCGCCGATCTCGTCGGTGGCGGAGGCTTGCTGAGCTTCCAGACAGTCGGCCAGCGCCGCGTAACCGGGCAGCACGGAATCTTGAATAGCGGATTCCGCCGCTTTGAGCAAGTCCTGCCGGTCGGACGCGCCGAGGACGTCCACAGTGGCAAGCTTTTCCGCAAAGCTCGCGTAGAAAGGCGTGTCGGTCGGCGCGGTCTTGGACATCTCACGGAGGTTGCTTGCCATCCACTGATTGATGAAGCGCGGCAGCCTCACGCTGGCCTGCGCGCGGCGATCCAGGTCGTCCACCACCTGCTCCATCTGCGTCTGCACCTGACCCAGGCGCGTGATGTAGTCCTCAGTGTCCTGGCGGCTCGTCACGGGGTGAATCTGGGTGAGGAAGTGTTCCAGGCTGCCGGGGTAGCCGATGACGCCGGGGCGGACGATGTAATCGTCGTACAGAAATTCGTGGCCGCGCACGGTGTCTTCGAGATACCACAGGTAGATGTCGTAGGAAAGCTGCTGCTCCGGCGTGAGGGCGGCGCGGTCGTAGGTTTTGAGTAAGACCAGGATGGCCGTCTCCAGGCCCTGCGTCTCGCGGGTGTAGGCGTCGGACATGTCATTCAGCCGGTCGTTGCCGACGCCGAAATCGGTGGAGAGGCCCAGTTCGGTGACGTACTGCGGGGTGCGCAGCAGGAGCGCCTGGTAGGATTCCGCGAAGAAGGCGTCTATGTCCAGGCCTTGCAGGGGCGCGGCGAGGGGCGAGAGTTCGATGGTGATGGGCGGGGCTTCGGGCGTGGCGGATGGCGTGGGGGATGGGGCGGCGGTGGGAGACGCCGGTTGCGTCGGCGCGGTGACCGGCGTGGGGATGGCGGCGAGCGTGGCCGTCGCCGGCAGCGTGGACGGCGCAGACGTTGGCTGATTCAGACAGCCGGCCAGCAAGAGCAACAGCAGCCATCCACACATCATTTCCTTGAACTTTCGACGGGTCATATCCCCTCCTTGGAAAATAACATGGATAGACAGGATGCACAGGATATATCTCAAAAATCCTGTTTATCCTGTGCATCCATGTTGAAAATTTTTATGGGATGTTTTTATTCTGGCGCGCCGCTTTGCCACGTCTGCAAGGCGTAGGTTTTCTGATAGATTTCTCCCATCCCGCCCAAGATGAGCAGGCGGGTCTCGTCTGTCAGTTGGTCGCGGCTGAAGGTGACTTGCTTCCCGGCGTAAAAGCCCGGCCAGAGTTGCAGGGCATATTCCAGCGCCGCTTTGTTGTAGTGGGTGGGGATGATGACTTTGGGCTTGACCTGCGCCATCAAGTTGAAGCCGATTTTGTTTTTAACGTCTACACTGCTGAAGGAATTAGCAAGCTGCATGATGGCGATGTCCACCGTACCCAGCGCCTCCAGTTGGTCTGGGGTCAGTTCGGCCTGGCCGATGTCGCCAAAGTGGACGATGCGCAGTCCATCCACATCCACAATGTAGATGTAATTGCTGCCGCCCTCCGGCTTGAGCGGCAGACCGTCGTTGTGCGCCGACGCAATCCCCCGAATCTTCACGTCCTCCAACGCAATCTCGCCTTCACGGATCAGCAACTGCTGCCCCGTGAAACTCTTGAGGAACTTGCCGTTCTGGTGGTCGGAATGGTTGTGGGTGGTCAACAGCACGTCGTTTTTCGTCGCCGGCGCGCTCAACAGTTGCGGGTCGTAGATATCCATCAGGACCCGCGTGCCCTGGGAACTGATGATTTCGACCTGGGCGTTTTCTTCGTAGAACAGCGTTACCGGTGCAGGCTTGTCTGGTTTCGTCGTGCATCCGGCTAATATCAACATCAACAACACAAGCAAGGATACATAGCGCATGATAAAAACTCCTCCCAAAATAGCCACAGAGAGCACAGAGGCCACAGAGGGAAAAGTAAAAAATCTCTGCGTGCTCTGCGGTGAAAGATTCTATTCTAACGGCAGGTGGATGGCGAAGCGGCAGCGGTCGTCGCCTTTGAGGACGGATTCGAGGACTTCGGCTTTGACCGACTGGCCTAGCGCCACTTCCCACGGCTTCTTGTGGAAGCCCGCGCTGCACTGGCAGAACGTCGCCGTGAGGCTCGTGTCGCCGTTCTTGATGGCCTCGCGCGCCCAGGGGCAGTGGCAATAGAAGTAGCGTTTCATCATCGGGTCGGCCGCGGCAAGGTATTGCGGGGTCATGAAGGGGATTTTGGTCTCGTAGACGACGTTGCCTTCGCGCCGCCCGCCGCCGATTTCGGGATCGTTTTTGACGAAGGCGATCACCTCGTCGGTGATTTCCTGCGCGAAGAACAGCCGGCCCTCGCGCTGGCAGGCTTCGAGGCGCTCCACGAAGGCTTGCTTTTTGCGGCGCAGGTATTCGTCCAGGTCGCCGCCGGAGGCTTCGTAGCGTTGGCGTTCCTCCGCGAAGTATTCGTCCGGCAGGTCGCGCAGGCTGTCGGCCAGCAGGGCGCGGCACGCCGCCTCGCCGACTTTGGCCTCAAGGCGCGCGACGACAGGGTGCATTGTGCGGGGCTTGGCTGGCGTGGGCAACCCCAGCGGCGCGACGCCGATCCCGGCAAAGACTTCATCGCGGATTTCTTCGCCGAAAACCTCGGCCACCTTGCGGTAAAAATTGCGCTGCGCCTCTTCGCCGTCGAGCAATTCGAGGATGGCGACGAAGAGCGCATTGTTTTGGGTGAAGAATCCGTAGCGCGCCAGGGCCAGGTAGTTGTCCTCGGTGTTTTGCCCTTCCTGGATCAGCCGCTCCGAGAAAGCCCAGGCCGCCTCGGTGATGGGCATGTCCCCCATGTCGGCGAGGAACTCCTCGAAGTGGCCGATGAGGGCGATGGCCGCTTCAATTTTGTCCTCTGGGACGTTGCGTTTCTGTAGCATCGTGCGAAAGCCTTGTTGATCCATCATGACTCCTTTGTGATTTCAAGTTTATGAAACGTGAAACGTGAAACGTGATGACTTCACGTTTCACGTTTTACGTTTCACGATCAAGTAAAACTGCTTATGCCGCCTATTCGGAATACCCTATGGCGTAGACGCTTACCGAAAGGCAGAAGTCTATCAGGATGATGGAGAGGTAGGTGCGCATCACGGAAAAGTTTGGCCGCTTCCAGGGCCGCGTCGCCAGGGCGACCACGCCCGCGCTGAACAGCAGCAGCGCCACCGGCAGGGCGTAGATGAGCGCCCGCCCTACGGTTGGCGGCAGGTATTCCAGGCCCGGCAGGTACGTCAAGATGGGGAAGGTCAGCAGGTATTTTGAGCCGATGTACAGCAGCGCCGCGCCCGTCAGGGTGAGGTAGCCGCGTCCGCCAGTGTCGTAGCCGCGCGCGAGCATGATGAGCAGCCAGACGCAGGGCACGATTAGCCACATCAAAATCAATGGTAGCATAAAAAGCCCCAGAGTCACGCGGTTGACGTAGTCCCAGGCCGCCGCGCCGTAGTCGTTCAGCGTTAAGTGCTGCCACGCGCTGTGCAAGGCCGGGGCGGTGCTGCTGAGGTAGACGGGATAGTGGAAGGCATCGCCCGGCGCATCTACCCACGCCACGTAGCGTTGCCCGCCTGCGTCGGCGGCGATGACGGGATAGAGTGAGGTCGCGTCGGTCCAGGTGAGGGCGAGGTAGCCCAGCGGGCGGCCGTCGCGCACGGGGACGAGCGTGGGCTGGTATTCCGTGCGGCTGCGCGTGCTGTACTGGACGGGCAGCGCCAACAGCAGGCCATCCGGGGAAGAAAACACCCACGGCGCCTGGCGGACGTTGGTGTCTCCCAACGGCAGGGGACTCCAGGGACTAAGTCCAGAGACGGCCTCCGGTGTCGGCGGGAAATCTGCGGCAAAGGGGACCGGCTGTCCCGTGACTTCGCCGGCGTCGCCGGAAAGTGGAAAGGTTGCGAGGTACAACGCCTCCGCGACGCCCCGCCCTCGGACGCGCTGCGTCCAGCTCAGGTAGAGGTGCGCTTCATCCAGGCCGATCACCGGGCCATCTATCGCGCTTGCCAACGACTGCCCCGGCAAGCCAATTTCTGTCATCAGCCGGGCGTCGCGCAACGTCAGCGTCTTCGGATCGAGCACGGCGTGATAGAGAAGCAGGGCGCTCACCATGTCCGATTCAGACCAGGTCACATGCACCTGGCCGATCTTATCCACGGCAAAGTCGGCCTGCTGCACGCCATCCAGCAGTGTCTGGACTTCTCCGTCAGAACTGCGCCAACCCTGCAAAGCGCCGCGCGAGGTCGTCCAGAGCGCCAGCACGTCACCGGAGGGCAGCGTGGCGGCTCTGTACCGGCGTACGGCTGTCGCATTTGACGATAACGCTTGCGGCGTCAGCGTCGGCGGTTTGATGTCCACTGCGGCCAGGGATGGCAAGGGCGCGTACCACAGGGTGCGGTCATCTGATTTCCCAGACAGCCACAGCAGGTGCAGTTTATCGTGAGCAGAGTCGAACGACGCGCCGTCACTCGCGGATAGCAATTGAACCTGGTCCAATTCGGCGACCGGCGAGGGAAAGTCATACTCGGCCAGCGTCGCGCCGCGATTGCTTAACACGAGCAGGTGGATGGACTCCTGCGCATCGTCCGTCGCGTTGCGTGTAGGCCACGCCAGCGCCACCCGGCTGCCATCCGGCGCGACGACCAATCCCACGGGAGCCGGCCGCGCACTCACGCCCACGCGCGCCGCCCGGCCCCATTCCGGCAGCAGGCGTGGGGTGTGGACCCGCTCCGCGCAGCCGGTGAGCAACATCAGTGTCATCCCCATCCATAAAAGCTTTTTTTGCATATAATCTTTCAAATCCTTTGCCACGATGTTAAATTCTTGCCGTTTTCGGCCGGGTGTTTTCGGTAGGGATCGGTAATGTCCTGCAAGCCCCTGGAGACAAAGTAAAACGCCGCAGCAAACAGCGACAGGGCGATGGCCGGGGGCAGCAAAACGTGCCACTCGGTCCCGGTTTGGAAGGTGTAGGAATAGACAAAACTCGAATAGATCATCGCGCCCCAGTTTAAGTAGTTGCGCGTGAAGCCGAAGAAGGCGATGAAGCCATCCGCCACCACCACCCCCGTCACGGTCAGCATCATCTGGAGGGCGACGAGAGGCGCGACGTGAATCAACAAGTGGGTAAAGATGATGTGGAGGCTGGAACCGCCGGCCACCCGCGCCGCGCTGATGAAGGGCTTCGCCATCACTTGCAAGGCCTGCGCGCGCACCAAAATCGCCGCGCCTCCAAATCCGGCGATGGTCCCGTAGATGATCCCCAATTCAAGCGAGGTCAAATTCGGGAAGCGCATCCCCATGATGACCATAAATAGCGGCGCGGGCAGCAGCAAAAACGCATCTGCGATTTGCATCAGGATGGCGTCCACGGCGCCGGCGTAGTACGCGCTCAACAACCCCACGACTGAGCTGACGCAGGCGGCGGTCACGGCGGCGGCGATCCCGATGATAAACGTGGGCGCTGTGGCCGCCAGCAACATGCTCAACACGTCGTGCCCCAGGGAATCGGTGCCGAGGAGGTGCTCTGGCCCCGGCTTGGAGGGGTGGGGCAGGCGCACGTCGAAACCGGCGACCGGATCGTATAGCTTGTAATTGAATACTGTCATACGCAGAATGGGATACACCAGCGCGATCATCCCGAACGTGACAATCAGGATTACCCCCAATATCGCCAGGCGATTGCGGGCGAAAATCTGCCAATCATGTCCGAATTGCCGTCTTATGGTTGAGACTTGCCGTTTCAGCAGCGACCAGCCCTGTTTGAGATTCATGCTGCCCTCCTGAGTCCGCCTCGGTCGTAACGGATGCGCGGGTCAAGCACTGCGTAGACCACATCCAGGGCCAGGCGGGCCACAGCAGAAACTATCCCGACTAACAACAAGGCGCCCATCACCACCGGCATGTCTTGCTGGTAAAGGGAATTAAACAGCGAGCGGCTGACGCCCGGCCAGCCCAAGACATCCTCAACGATGACTACTCCGGTGAGCATATAAGGGAAGCTGACGATGAACCGGCTCAACACCGGCAGCAGCGCCGTGCGGGCGGCGTGGCCGTCGCGCACCATCGCTTCCGCCACGCCCTTGGCGCGCGCGGTGGTGATGTAGTCCTCTTGCAGCGTATCCGCCATGCTGGTGCGCATAATGAGCAGGGTTTCCCCAAAGGAGAGCAGAACGTAGGTGATCAAGGCGGACGAAGCTGATTCCATCACGCTCAACGCCCACGGGCCAAAACCCAGGACGTACCAGCTTCCCACGAGCAGGCTGACGAAGAGCAGTAGCTGAATACCGACCGACAGTCGCCAATGAAATTTGCGGGCCAGCAGGCGATTCACCCAGCCCAGGAATAGCCACACAACGACAAAGGTAATCACAATTTTGACCATCACCACCGGCGGGGTCAGAGCCGTGTTCTTCCATATCTTCCCCATAAAGAGTTCTCTACGCCCGCGCTGACCGTAGCGAAACTCGCGGACCATGGACAGATGTTGGGACAGACAGGTGGCGACCAGAAAGCAGAGCCAGGGCGGAAAGGCGGTATAAAAGATCACCGCGCCCAACGACATCCCGCCGGACAGGGTGCGTTTGATCGAGGTGAGCCAGCGATCGGCGGACCCGCTCGGCCAGGCGGCCCAACGGCCCAGCCATTGGCCCAGTTGAAAGGCGATGAGTGTGCCTATGAAGAAGACCAGCAAGGTATAGGGCAGCACATTCCCGAGGACTGTCGTCACCGCCGAGCCATACAAAGACATCCCCAGGTCGCCGTGCGACAAATTCCCCAGCCAGTTCAGGTAGCGCTGCCCCAGCGGCACATTCAGCCCCAGGGATTCTTGGAGCGCGGCGCGTTGTTGCACGCTCAACTGCTCCGAAAATTGCGTTGTAAAGTCGCCGGGGATCATGATCTCCGTGACGAAGAACATGAATGATACAAAGATGAAGAGTGCGATCAGGCTGGATAAGGCGCGTTTTAAGAGATAGTGTGCCATGGCTGTTGTATCTCCTTTTCGTGAAACGTAAAACGTGAAACGTGAAGCTTTCACTGTAAAATCATCACGTTTCACGTTTCACGTTTCGTCAACAAAGTTGCCCTAGACTTTGTAGCACGCTACCATGTGCCCGCCGCCTTTGTCTTCCAGGGGGGGATGGTCGTTGTCGCGGCACTGGTTGTCGGCGCGCGGGCAGCGGTCGTAGAAACGGCAGCGGGCGGGCGGGTCAATGGGTTGCGCGATGCCGCCTTTGATGTCAATGGCCTCGCGTTGGACGCGCGGGTCGGGGATGGGAACGGCAGAAATGAGGGCCTGGGTGTAGGGGTGGAGCGGGTGCGCCAGCAATTCTTCCGTTTCGGTCATTTCCACCAGTTTGCCCAAATACATCACGGCGATGTCCTGGCACATGTAGCGCGCCACTGCCAGGTCGTGGGTGATGTAGAGGTAGCTCACGGCGAACCGGTCGGCCAGCTCCTGCATCAACTGCATCACGCCGATGCGGATGGACACGTCCAGCATTGAGGTCGGCTCATCGGCGACGATGAAGGCCGGGTTGATGATGAGGGCGCGCGCAATCGCCACGCGCTGGCGCTGCCCACCGGAGAGTTCGTGGGGGAAGCGGAACATGAAGGTGTCCGCCGGGGTCAGCCCCACCAGGTCCAGCAAGTTGGCGACGCGCTCCTCGCGCTCGATCAGGTCGCCGATGCCCTGCACGGCCAGCGGCTCCACCACCGTGTCGAAGATCGTCCGGCGCGGGTTGAGCGATTCGTAAGGGTCCTGGAAGATCATCTGCACGCGGCGGCGGAAGGTTTTGAGCTGCGTCCCCTTCACCTCGGCCAGGTCCACTTTTCCCAACTCCATGTCGTTGAGGAAAATGTGCCCGTCGGTGGGATCGTGGAGGCGCGCCAGCATCTTGCCGGTGGTGGTCTTGCCGCAGCCGGATTCTCCCACCAGGCCCAGGGATTTGCCCTTCTGGATGGCGAAGTTTACGTCGTCCACCGCGTAGATGTGACTTTTCGCGCGCCGGAACAGCCCGCCGCCGACAGGAAAGTGTTTCTTCAGTGCTTCCACCCGCACCAGGGCGGTATCGGTCATCGTGATGGCTTCTGCGTTCATAGCGCCACCCCCTTCAAAGGATTCCAGCAGGCGATATAGTGGCCGTGGCTTAGATCATTCCGGGTTACGCCATCCATCGGTTGGAAGTCCGGCGTTTTCTCGCGGCAGACGTCCGTCGCATAGGGGCAGCGGGGATGGAAGCGGCAGCCGGGCGGCGGGTTCAGCAGGTCGGGCGGCTCGCCGGGCAGCGTCTTGAGGTCGCGCCGCTTGCCCTTGATACTGGGGAACGCGCCCATCAGCGCGTAAGTGTACGGGTGGCTGGGATGCTCGAACACGTCCCGCGAATCCGCCATCTCCACCATGCGCCCGGCGTACATCACGCCGATGCGGTCGCTCACCTCGGCAATCACGGCAATGTCGTGGGAAATGTAGATCATCGCCATATTTAGCTCCTTCTGAAGCGCGCGGATCTGCTTGAGGATGCGATCCTGCACGATCACGTCCAGCGCGGTCGTCGGCTCGTCGGCAATGATGATGTCGGGGCTGCACGAGAGCGCCATCGCAATCACCGCGCGTTGGCGCATCCCGCCGCTGAACTCGTGGGGATAACGATCCATCAGGGCCGGTTCCAGCCCCACCAGTTTGAACAGGTCGGTGATGCGTTCCCGCGCCTGCGTGGGGCTGATGTTGCCCAGGTGCAGTTCCAACGCTTCGGTGATCTGCTGCGCAATCGTGTAGACGGGGTTGAAGGCGTTCATCGCGGCCTGGAAGACCATCGCCATCTTGCGCCAGCGGACTTTGAGCAGCTCGCTGTAGTCCATCGCCACGACATCCTTGCCGTCCAGCATAATGTAGCCGTCTTTGATGAGGCCGTTTTCCGGCAGCAGGCGCATCAGGGCGAACGCAATGGAAGTCTTGCCGCAGCCGGATTCGCCGACCAATCCCAGGGATTGGCCTTTCTCCAAATCGAAGGAAACGTTATCCACCGCCGAGACATCGCCCTTGCGGGTGGTGTAGTGCATCGTTAAGTCTTGTACGGATAGTATTAAGCTCATGGTTGTTCTCCTGTGATTGGGAGTAGGGAGTAGGGAGTAGGGAGTAGGGAGTAGGGAGTAGGAAATGCGTAATGATAGTTCCTTACTTCTCACTTCTTACTCCTTACTTCTTACTCCTTACTCCTTACTTCTTACTCCTGACTCGTTTACCGTTTGCGCAGCCGAGGATTCACGACGGCGTCCATCGCGCGGCCCACCAGGTAGAAGGCGGAGCAGAGAAAAGAAATGGACAGGCCGGCGGGGAACATCAGATACCAGTATTTCCAGGACGTGAGCAGATAGCCGGCGGCCTGGGTGATCTGGATCATGATGCCCCAACTCATGCGGATGTTGATCAGGCCAAAGAAAGATAAGACAGCCTCGATAAAAATGGCGTTGGTCACGGTGATCATCATCGAGAGGAAGGCCAGGGGCAGCAGGTTGGGGATCAGGTGCGTGAAAATGATGTGCAAATCGTTGCCGCCGGCCACCTTCGCCGCTTCGATGTACGCTTTGACTTTGAGGGTCAACGCCTGCGATTTGATGACGAGCGAGTTCCCCCCAAAGCCCACCAGGATGCCGTAGACCAGGGCCAGGTGGAGCATCTGGAAGTCGAACATCGCGCTCAGGACGATCATCAAGGGGATGAACGGCAACATAATCATCACGTCCGCGATGCGCATGAAAACCATATCAATGACGCCGCCGTAATACGCCGTAACCGCCCCCAGCGTGGTCTCGACGACGACCGTGATCAACGCGGCCATCATTCCCAGTGCAAACTCCGATTGGGTGCTGGACATCAACTGGCTCAACACGTCCCGCCCTAGCGGGTCGGTGCCCAGAATGTGCCGCAACGCGGGAAGGGGCCGGAGTGATTTTATCTCGGCGGCGGCGTTGGGAATCCAGGTGGGCGGCGACGGATGGCTGATGATTTCTTTATCGTAGCCCATCAGCGGATCGTAAATGTTAGGGGGCCAGACGGTCGCTATCAACAGGGGATGCGCGAGCGCCATCAACCCGAAGAAGGCGATCATGCCCAGGCCGATCAGCCCGATGGGGTTTTCCCGAAAAATATTCCAACCGGTCTTAAAGGAGCGCCAGGCCAACCGCAGACGGACGCGCCACAAAGGTTCCATGATTCTCGTCGGGGTTGCAGTCGTTACACTCATTGATTATTCCTCCCAATAAAGATAAAGGATGCAGGATGCAGGATGCAGGATGCAGGATGCAGGATGCAGGATTCTTGCTTCTTGCCTCTTGCCTCTTGCCTCTTGCCTCTTGCCTCTTATGCATAGCGGATACGCGGGTCCAGGAAAGCATACGTCAGGTCGGCTACCAGGTGCGCCAGCAGGGAGAGGATGCCGATGAAGCTGAAGACGCCCATGATCAGCGGCACATCCTCGGCGGCGGTGGCGTTCAACAGCGTCCGCCCCATGCCCGGCCAGGAGAAGATGGTTTCGGTGATGATGCCGCCGCTGAGGGTGAAGGGGATGCCGATGATGAGGTTGGTCAACACCGGCAGCAGGGCGTTGCGGGCGGCGTGCTTGTTGCGCACCATCACTTCCGGCACCCCTTTGGCGCGCGCCGTCTGGATGTAGTCCTCGCGCAGCGTGTCGAGCATCGTCTGGCGGGTCAACAACATCGTGCCGCCATACCCCACCAATGTCACCGTAATCACCGGCAAAATCATGTGGACGATAATATCCCAGGCCAGATGTCCGACGCCTGAAAGCGCCCATACGATGCCGGCCACCGCCAGCAAGCCGGCCGTCCCGCCCCACAAAATACGGCGGCGCTGAAAGGAGTTGAGTTTGCGGGTCAATACCAGGATCGCCAGCCAGAGAATGAGGATGATGGAAGCTGTCAACAGCATCCGGTTGAAGACAAAGTTCCCTTTGGAGGCGCTGTCGGCCAGGCCGGGAATCTTGGCGGCGCTCCATATCCTGGGGTCCAGGAATTTCCCCAACGGCAGCCAGCGCAGGCGCGCGCCAAAGATGAAGATCATCATCAGCCCGAACCAGGGGGTGAAGACGGTGAACAGCAACACGCCGACCAACGTGGAGCCGTACTCCACCAGCCCGCCGCGCTGCCACGCCAGCACCCGCCCCGACGTGAAACCCACCGTGAACTGGATCAACGTGGCCGTCAAAAAGAGCGTCAACGTGCGCGGCACGCGCTCCACAATGATGTCAATCACCGGCTTGGGATACTCGGAGAACGACACTCCCAAATCGCCTGTGGCGAAGTTGCGCCACCAGCGGGCGTATTGCACCAGGATGGGGTCGTTGAGGCCCAGCCGTTCTTTCGCCTGCTCAATCGCTTCCGGGGGAATGTCGGGATTGCCGAACATCCGGTTGGTCACGTCGCCGGGCATCGCCGTCAAAACGACAAATAATAACGTCTGGAAAATAAAGAGCGTAATGACGATTTGGACTAAGCGTTTCAGGATATATTTTCCCATTGACAATACCTGCCTTTCTTTAAGTTAGTAATGAGTAAGAAGAAATGGGTAATGAGTAAGAAGAAATGATGAAGGAGCGGTTTCCCCTCATGACTCATTACCCATTTCTCATTACCAGCTCTTAAAATTTGGAGGGGCGGGGCTACGCTTGCGGACAGCCCACTGCCCCTCCAGACTTTGTCCCTCAAAAAATCTTACTGCACCGAGAGGACGTATTCTTGCAGACCGTAAGCGCCGCCGCCGATGCCGTCGGCCACTTCGGTGAAGGGGAACATCACCTGGGTGTTGTCCCAGGCGTCGTAGAGCGGGGTGGTGAAGAGGTAGAGATACGGCAGGTCTTCGGCCAGCACTTCCTGGAAGTCCATCGCAATCTCGCGCGCCTTGTCGCGGTCGGTTTCCGCCTTGTAGGCGTTGCACAGGGTCTCGAACTCCTCGCTGTTGTACGCGCCGAAGTTCCAGCCGGAATCGCGCTGCAAGAAGTCGCAGGCGTAGGAAGGCTCCACGCCCAGACCCCAGCCCAGGATGTACATATCCCAGTCGCCGGAAGCGCGCAGTTCGAGGATGCGGTTGAAGTTGATCAACTGCGCCTTGACCGGCATACCGAGTTGCTGCATCCACTGCTCGATGTAGACGCCGGTGGTGGCGCGCAGGGGGTCATAGCCCGCGGTGGGGGCCAGCAGCGTGAATTCGGGGATATACTGACCGTCCGGCCCCTTCAGGCCGACGCCGTAGTCCACCGAACCGCCGCGCGCATCATTCCAGGCTGGCTCAGTGTCCCAGGTGTAGCCGGCTTCCTTGAGGATCCGCACCGATTCTACCATCCGTTCCTGCGTCGTCATTCCTTCGCAGAACAGGGGCACCTCAGGGTTGTACCAGTAGGCATTCGATTCCGGCACGATGGTGTTGACCGGGATGGCCGCGCCTTGCAGCACGCTCTGGGTCAGGAATTCCTTATCCACCACACAGGCAATCGCCTGGCGCAGGGCTTTCTCCGCCAGCGCCGGCCGGTTGAAGTTGAAGGACAGATAGCGGAACCCGTTTGCCACGTTGGTGACGATGGAGACGTTGGGATTCGGCTCCAACTGCGCGACCTGGCCTTCGCTCAGGCCGTTGGGGGTGATGACGAAGTCCACTTCGCCGGCGTCGAGGGCCAGCACGGCCGCGTCCGAGCTGTAGATGGAGAAGATGGTCTTGTCAAACCAGGGGCCTTCGGTGTATTCGAGTTCCACCTGGCTCGTATCGCCGGAGGTGTAGGTGTAGTCGCCGCTGACTTGCTTGAACCCGCCGTTGGCGTATTCCGTCACCTGGCGCATATAGTCGAAGTAATTTTCGTGGCGGACGTTCTCGATGTAGGCGCCCGCTTCCCACTGACCGAACACCCACGCGCCGGCCGAAGGTTCGCCTGTCGCGTCGAGGGTTTCTAACTGCTGGGTGATTTCCGTCACCAGCGCGGTGTAGGCGTCGCTTTCCTTGTCCAGCCCCTCGCTCTCTGTGACCATCCGCTCTACCAGGGGATCTACCATCGGCCCCCAGAAGGCTTTGCTCATCCAGGGCTTGCCGAGCACGCCGTACTGGTGAATCGCCAGACCGGGCTTGGTGTGGTAGTACAACTTGGCGGTGTTGTCGTCCACGGCCTCAATGTGGTCGAGGTAATTGGGATCGTAACCGGACCAGTTCCCTTGCAGGTTGAGCTTCAATGCCACGTCCGCTGTCCAGGCCCAATCGTGCGCGGTTACGGGGTTCCCGTCGCTCCACATCCCATCTTTGCGAATTTTCACCGTGCTGACCCAGAAATCACCTTCTTGCTCCAGGTCCGTCGGCATCCCATCGGCAATGGCCGGGGCGTAGTCCCAGCGGTGATACCCGATCCCGTAGGCGATGGGGTGATAGGTGCCTTCCACCACGTAGTTCCACATGCTGGAGTTGATCGGGCCGTAGGCCGACCAGTAGTTCAACGTAGTCAGGTCTTCGAGGATGGCGGCGCGGAACACGTCGCCCTTGCCGCCCTCTTTGGGGGCGTTGGGGTCCGCCGTCGGCTCGACGGGGGCCGGGGTGGCCGTGATCACCACTTCCTTGACCACCTCTTTGACGACCGGGGTGCCTTCCACCATCACCTCTTCGGTCACGATGACCGTCTTGATAATCTCCACCGGCGTCGGGGTCGCGCAGGCGGCAAAGGCCAGCGCCAACACCACCAGGAAACCGGCCAATACAAACCACTTCTTCGTAGACATTTCACTCCTCCTGTGAATTAAATTTGGTTTTGAGAGAATACGGCGAAAAAAACTTATATGCACCTGCCTTACATTGACGACTCGTCTCTATCACCCCCTTCACTGATAATAAGGAATGGCGATTGGAAAATATGAGTCCTGATCCCTACTCCCCAATCCCCATCTTGCCGATGATCGTATCAAACGCTGCTTCTGACCGTCATCCCTAGCAAGTAAGCCACTTCCATCCCCCAAGGGGATGGCGGGATTACTTCTGCCTCACTCCCGTCCGTGGAACGCAACTCCGGTGACTGCACCTGCTTTTGGATCCGCTGCCATACCTGTTCCGTGGGGGGCTGCGCCAGCGCGCGTAGCCCGTGCCGGAATAGTGCGTCTACCGTGTTGGACGTCGGCATTGTGTTCTCGATAAACTCAAATTCAGCCATACGTACCTCCCTATGGGTTACTTCTAGCATACGACCAAGCACCCTCCTGTAACACAGACACCTGGCCTAAAATGGCGTGTTCGTCTGACGTATCTTTTTCCTGGTCATTTGACCGGGAGGGTTTGCCCAATATGCCCGCCAACAAAAAAACTCCCATCACGCACACCCCCAGGCATCCCCATACCTGAGTTGCGGTGTCCATAACGGGAGTTGTCTGGACTCTATTTCCAAGACCATCCAGTTTGAAGGAAGATGACGATATGCTCACGTCATCAGGTAAAGTTTAAAAGAAAAACTCCCCGGTAGTACTCAACTACCGGGGAGCTTTGCTATAGACACTCGTACAATTTTATAACTGGTCAGTTTTCTGGTTCACTTAGAACTTACGCACGGATGGCGCTTTTGCACCGCAGAGCACGCTGCGGCCGCTGAGACCCTATAAAAATCTCTGCGAGCTCTGCGTATTCTTCGGCAAATTTCTACCCATTTGTGTAAGTTCTACCGTATCAATAGGGACACGTCACATAATCTTGTCCGATGATCAGTCGCATACGGTAGGGTGAGTTGGGATCCTCCGCGATAATCACCCGTTCGTCCGGCACATTAAAAATGGATTGCAATGAGGGCAGGCCGCTGCCTTTGGGGGTCTCTCCGAAAAACACAATGTGTGTCTGCGCATAATCGTAACGGTCAGCCGGTTGGCGGATGGGGATGTAGCCGTAATGCGCGGCGCGGTCGGCGGCCAGGGCGTCCCAGTTGGGATTACCGGTGCCGTTCCACACCTCAAGGTAGATGGGGTCTTGCGTCGCGCGGTTGCTGGCCGGGCGCACCATGACGTTATCAATGATCGGCTGAATGGCGTCGTAGTGCGGCAGCAATACCTGGCCGCCCTGATAGGTAACGTACCACTCTACTTCTGCGGCGCCGATATTGTACAGACGGACGTTCGCCATATCCAACTGCGCCGCCGTCAGCGCCAGGGAGAAGATTTTATCCACCGGCAAGTTGGTCTCAAACAAATAACTGAGTTCGGGATACAGGGTGGGGACAGCCTCCAGCAGATTGGCCTCTTTGCCTTTGCGCCACATCGCCTCCAACACCTGCTGCTGCCGCCGCTCGCGGGAGAAAACGCTGGTGGTTTTGCGCGAGCGCGAATACCATAGCGCCAGTTCCCCGTTCATGTGATGCAAGCCCGGCTCCAGGGCAATCTGGAGGAATTCACCGTTCTCATCAGGAATCGGCCAGTAGTCTTGCAGGCGACAATGCACCGGCACGTCAATCCCCCCCAAAAAATCCACCAACTGGATCAGCCCATCGAAATTTACCTTGACGTAGTAATCCGCCGTGATGCCCAGATTATAGAGCAGGGTTTGATTGAGCAACCCCGCGCCGCCGCCGTCATAGTTGTATAGCGCGCCATACATATCGGCCGTGTTGATGCGTGACATCCGCAAATTGGGCAGGAATACGTAGAGATCGCGGGGAATCGAGAGCATCGAAACGGAAGGCGCATCGGGGTAGATGACAAAATACTGGATCACGTCAGTGTTCCAGTGGTGCCAGTCGGGGCGCTGATCACTGCCAAGCACCACGACGGTGAGCGCGTCCGGCGAAGTGTCGTGGCGCGGCACCGCAGTGGGAATTTGCACAGTGTCTGACGGATGCAGGGTGGGCCAGAGGTCAATGGGGACGGCAGTGGGGCGGCGCGGGGGGAGCGCCGTCGGTGTAAGACTGGGCGTCCACGTGGCCGTGGGCGGCGGTGGAGTGGGTGTGGCTGTGGGGAAAGGCGTCGGCAACGGCGTGGCGGTCCAGGTAGGGGGGGCGTTCTTAGCTGAGACGGGCGTGATCCCATTGGCGGGGCGCGTCGGCGTGGGCGTTGGCGAACTCGCCGCCGTAGGGAGGATCACTGCGTAGGTCGGCTGTGCTGCCAGCCCGTCGTCAAACGCTAGATAAGCCATCGCGCCCAGGATAAAGGCCAGGAGCAGGATAATGACGGCAATGAAGGCGGTTTGTAGTTTCCCCATAATGTGCTCGGTTACTTGGTTTCTCCTGGGGCAGCCTCTGGGGTTGGCCCGGCGGTGAGCGCGAAATAACAGGCGAACATCAACGCGCTGAAAAGCAGGGCCACCGCATACGTCCCCTTGTGCCCCAGGGGGTGGCGGATGCGAATAGCCAGGTCATACAGAATTGCTTGCGGCTGGGTGATGAGATCCCAACTGTTCCAACGCAAAAACCGCCCCATATAAATGCCCATACCGCTCATCCCTACCACCATCAAGGCAAAGCCCCAGCTCAAAATACGTCCCACCCACACCTGCACGATGTTTTGCATCAACCGCAAAGCGTAGGCGCCAAGCACCAACCCCGTCCACGCAAAGCTGGCCAGCAGGCCGATGTCATACCACAGTGGGATCGGGAGACGCTCTTGCAGATGCAAAAAATCGGTGACAATGTAAGGGGCATTGGGGAAGAAGGCGATGCCAATGACGCCGGGCAACAGCAGTAACCACCAACGGCGGGGGAAGCGCTGCTGCCAGGAAACGGCCCACAGACTGCACAAATAGGGAATCCAGGCCAGAAACAGATTCCAGAGTAAGAAATAAAACGTCCAGGTGCGGCCCCAATAGACGCGCACGCCCCACAGGGTGAAGCACAGTAGTGTGGAAAAGACCGCCGGGTAGACCCCCTGCATTCTTAGAAATTGATGCAAACGGTGTCCCTTCCCCAGAAGCCAGGCGTCAAATTTGTGCATGGTTGCTCTTCTCCTGCCAGTTGAAACGCCTTGCCAGGCGCGGATACAGCCACACAATACCGGCGTACTGCGCCAGGATGAAATCCACAAACACCGTGGATTGGCTCAGCGTGCGCGCCAAAGTACCGATGGAAGCCATCGGGTAACGCATAAAGAACAAATACAGGTAGCCCAACGCCACCGTCCCGATGATACCCGTCGCACCCAGGCCGAAGACGAGGTGCGGTGTGGTCGAGTCCTCGCTCAAGAAGCGCCGGGCCGTTACCCCGCCGAGCAATCCGGCGGCCACCGCGCCCAGCGCGCCGAGCAGCGTCATTGCCACCATGCGCCAGGCGACGACCTGCATCACCCCGGCCAGCAGCATGACGATCGGCCCAACCGCCAATGCGCCCGCCAGCAGCCGACTACGCATGGGGCGGCGTCTCCTGGTTGGCGCGGCGGCGCGCCCAAATGATTTGCCCGGCGTGGAGCAGCACCACGGCGCCCAGCGCGATCCACAACCCACGCCCCCACCACCGGTCTTCCGTCGTCGCCATCCCCGCGATGAATAGCGCCGCGCCGGCATCCAGCGCCAGCGCGTAGCCGAACTCCTGGAATTTGTTGCGCGCCTTGACTTTGGCCTTGCCGGCTTCGTAGTAGGCGTAGCTCCACGTCGCCAGCAAAACCGCCAATCCGATAATCCAGAGAGAGTTAAAGAAGATACCTAAGAGATCAATGTTTGCCATAAGAGAAATCCTTCCATATCCATCCCAATATTATACACCGTCTAAGCGGCCGCTTCTCCGCCCTTCAGCGTATACACCGACACTGGCGCCTGCTTGCCGCGCACGTCCACCTGCCCAATGGCGACGTAACTGGCCCGGTCGGCCAGTTGCCGAACGGTGGATTCGCTCATCAGCAACGGCGCGCCCAGGTCTTTCGTCATCGTCTGCAAGCGGCTGGCGAGATTGACCGTGTCGCCGATGACGGTGTACTCCAGCCGTTCCTCGCTGCCGACGTTGCCGGCCACCACCGCCCCGCTGGCGACGCCCACACCGATGCGCAGCGTTGGCTCGCCGCGCGCGGCCTGGTCAGCGTTGAATATATCCAGCGCGGCCAGCATCCCCTGCGCGGCGCGGACAGACTGCGCGGCGTGGTCGCGGGCCGGGTTGAGCGGCGTGCCGAAGACCGCCAGCAGGCTGTCGCCGCCGAATTTGTTGATCAGCCCGCCCTCCGCGATCACCGCCTCGGACATCGCATCGAAGTAGCGGTTGAGCAGCGCGATCAACGCCTCCGGCGCCATCTTCTCGGTCATCGCGGTGAAACCCCGGATGTCGGAGAACAGCACGCTCACGTCGGCCAATTGCCCGCCGAGTTCCGCGCCGTATTGGATGGCGTGCTCCGCCACTTCCGGCGTAACATAGAGGCTAAAGAGCGCGCGGACAACCTCCTCCTGCTTCAATCCTTTGACCATCGCGTTGAAGCCTTCGGCCAGCGCGCCAAATTCGTCGTTGGAGGTGATGGGCATGGGGATTTCCAGATCCCCCTGGCGGACGGAGTTCATGTGCGCCAACAGGTCTTCGACGGAGGTGATCAGGGAGCGCCCCAACGTCAGGGCCAGCGTCAAAGCGGAAAGGACGCCAATGCCCACGATAAAAAGTTCCAGACGCAGTAACGCGGTCAGGCCCGCGGTCGGATCGACGGCATTGACGAGAGCTTGCGCCTGGTTATATGCCACCACCGCCAACAAAAGCAGTGGCACACCTTCCAGCACAAACAACACCATCACCCGCCGCCGCACCGTCATCCGAAAGGTGCGGATGTGGGTGAGGCTGCCTCCCGGGAAGAACAGAGGCAATTCCGCCATCCAGACGCGCTCGGTGATGAAGTAGACCAATGCGGCGGATACACCGCCAGAGAGTCCCGTCACGCTGAGGAACATCAGCAGGAATCCAATGAAGTTAAAGCCATCTGGCCGGATGCCGGACGAAATCCCCGACGTCAACCCGGCCAGTGTCCACATCGCCAGGGAAATGAGGGTGGCTTCTAACGGCGCCCGCAACGCCTTCCGCTGCACCACGAGGGAGGGCGGTGCGGTGGGCGGTTCAGGGCTGAGATACCACTCGTGTAGCGGTTTCTCCCGTCGGTTGCCCCAATGAGCGCCTAACACAAGCAGTCCGACAATGAGCAGTACCCACGCGAAGGAAAGTCCGCCGGTATTGGCGTTCACCATTTGATGCGCGCCCCCCAGCACAAAGTAAAATTCCGCCAAAAGGGCGCCGACGGCGTTGGCGAACAATGTGATCCAATTGGAGGTGCGGTTTACCCGCTGCCGACGGGCCAATTCTTGCGACCAATTCATAACATTCATCCGTGCGCTCTTTCAGCGCGGCGCGCGCAGTTCAAAATTATCAAACTCGAACACCGCATCTCCCGGCGTCGTGATCGCCACGGCCAGCCCGGCCTCGCCTTCCGCGAGCTGCTCATTCACGGCGACGGCGACCTCCGTATCATTGATTGAAAATGTAAAAGTGATCCCCTGCCCGACGACCACCAGGTGATTGCTCGCGCCTGCGCGAATGGTGGTCGTCTCCGTCCAATCAATGACCGGCGTCCAGGCAAAGTTGTTCCACAAATTGAAACGATAATAACCGTTGTCGCGGATGCTGAACAGGTAGTAGTTGCCCTCCGTATGCCGGAACACTACGCCGTAGTCGGCATCCTTCGGCCCGCTGACGCGCTGAGCATCCACCGCCAGGTAAAAATCTTTCGCGCCCGCATCATCGGGCGTACACCAGCGCGCGACGCTTTGCTGCGCCGTCACTTCCCAGCGGTAAACCCCCTCGCTGATGATCCGTTCCAGACTACCCCAGGCATCGGTGACATTGCTGACCGGCCAGTTATGGGCATTGTCGTCAAACGTATCCAGCAACTCAGGGGACCAACCGGCCGGCGTGCGTCGTGCGGTGGGGGTAAGGGTGGGCGCGCGGGTGGGCGTGGCCGTGGGGACGGGGATGGCAGTGGCCGTGGGGAATATGGCGCGCAGCGTCGGCTGCGGTGTCAGCGTCGGAATCGGCGGCGCCGAGGGCGCATTGCCGCCGCTGAAAAAGAGCCAGCGCGCGGCAAAGAATCCGCCAAGCAAGAGCGCCGCGCCGCCGATATATACCAGGGCGCGGGTCAGCAACGTGAGATCTATGCGCAGCGGGCGAGCACGGCGGCGCGGCAGCAGCGCCGGGGCGTGGACCTCGGCAAAGCTGCGTTGGCGTTGTTTCTGGCGTAGTAGAAACTGCGTCGTCGCGCCGCCAATGAGCAGCAGTACGACCAGCCCCCAGGCCCACGGAGAAATTCTCAGCTTGCTCAGCGGCGTGGGCCAGATCGCGCGCGCCTGCTCCAAGAGCAAAAGACTCAGTGTGGTCAAGCTTAATCCCAGGGCGGTCCGCATCAACCAGGCCGGCGTCTCGCGCTTGAGCATCAGGGCCGCCGGTTTTGCCTCCGGCGATACCAACAGAGGGCCATACTTCAGGGTATTGAGCATCTCCTTCACGCTGTGGAAGCGCTGCTCGCGGCGGAGTTCCATGGCGCGCAGGATCAAGGTCTGATTTTGGGGCCGCATCTGCGGCCGTATCTCGTACAGCGACGCAAACTTAAAGGGATCGGCCATCCGCTTGGCGGCCGAGGGAGGGGTCTCTCCAGTCACAGCATAGTACAACACCGCGCCGACGCTGTAGATGTCGCTGCGCGCGTCCGGCGCGCCCGATTGCAGGCCGGCGACCTCTGGCGCGGCATACTCCACCGTTCCCATCACTTCCGTGGCCGCCCAGGTGCGGCGGTCGCGCGGGTCCCATAAGTCGGGCAGGCCGAAATCCACCAGCGTCGCGCTGCCATCCTTGCTCAAAATGATGTTCTGGGGCTTGATGTCGCGGTGGACGCCGCCCAGGCTATGATAATAGTCCAGGGCTTCCAACAACTGCTCGGCCAGCGCCCAAACTTCATTCTCCGGCAGGGGGCCTTGCCGCTTCACCCGGTCGGTCAGGCTCTCTCCCTCGACGAAATCCACCACGAGGTAGGCGTTGCCGTTTTCCTCAAAGAAATCAAAGACGCGCACCAGCCGCCGGTGATGCAGGCGCGTCAACACCGTTGCCTCCCGCACGAACTGTTGACGCAAGCGCGCCAGCAGGTTGGGGTCAATATCGGGCTGCGGCGTCAACTCCTTGAGCTTGACGGCAAACTCGTAGCGGTTGTCCCAGGCGCGGTAACTGGCTCCGACGCCGCCCATATCCAGCAACCCTTCAATGCGGTAGCGATTCTGTAAAATAGCGCCGCTGGTTAACATAATCTCAGAATAACGTCCCCTGTTCGGTGCGCGGGTAGGGGATATTGAGGTGCGTGTAAGCTAACTGGGTTGCCATACGCCCGCGTGGGGTGCGATCCAGGAAGCCCAGTTGCAGTAAATAGGGTTCAACCACATCCATAATGGTGTCGGCGGCCTCCCCGATGGACGCCGCAATGGTTTCCAGGCCCACCGGCCCGCCGCCGAACTTCTCGATGATGGCGTGCAGCACGCGGCGATCCAGATCGTCCAGCCCGCAATGATCCACCTCAAGCAACGCCAGCGCCTCGCCGGCGATGGTGCTGTTGATGACCCCGTCGCCGCGCACCTGGGCGTAATCGCGCACGCGCCGCAGCAGGCGCAGGGCCACACGCGGGGTGCCGCGTCCCCGGCGCGCAATTTCGGCGCGGCCCTCCGGCTCCAGCGGCACGTTCAACGCCCGCGCCGCCCGGTCCACGATATACTCCAATGCCGCTTGCTCGTAGAAATCCAGCCGGTACGTCGCGCCGAAGCGGGTGCGCAGCGGCGCGGAAAGCAGCGCCAGCCGCGTCGTCGCGCCGACGACGGTGAAGTGCGGCAGGCTCAAACGCACCGTCCGCGCCCCCGGCCCCTGCCCGATGACCAGGTCGAGGGCAAAGTCTTCCATCGCCGGGTAGAGGATTTCTTCCACCACCTTGCCCAACCGGTGGATTTCGTCAATGAAGAGGACTTCGTTCTCGTGCAGGTTGCTCAGGATGGCGGCCAGGTCGCCCGCGCGCTCGATGGACGGGCCGGCGGTCACGCGGATGGGCGCGCCCATCTCGTTGGCGATGATGTGGGCCAGGGTTGTTTTGCCCAACCCCGGCGGGCCGTAGAACATGGTGTGCTCCAGCGGCTCCTGCCGTTGTTTGGCGGCCTCAATGAGGATGCGCAGATTTTCTCGCACCCGATCCTGCCCGATCAGATCGTCCAGCCGTTGTGGGCGCAGCGTGCGATCCAGCGCGACCTCTTCCGGTTCCGCCTGGGGCGATACGATTTGTCGTTCGGTCATGACTTAGAACTCCCGTGTCGAAGTAGGAAGTAGGGAGTAAGGTGTAAGGGGTAGAAAACAGCCGGCTTCCTAACTCCTAACTCCTAACTCGCCACTCCGACTTATCTTCGCATGGTTTACGTAATTCGCAATTCGTCAAGGCTCCAGCATATCCCGTTGGCCTTCCACAGTGATGACTACACGGTTGACGGTGGAGAATTGTAACAAGGTCTGCTCGATCTGCTGGCGGATCAGCAGCACGCGCGCGGCGCCGCCGCTGTGCGCCAGTAATTCTTTGGAGAAGTCGGCGTAGGCTACGCCCTCCAGAATCTTCAGGTCTTTGAGGAGCACGCGCTCGCCCCACCCCGCGCCGCGCTGTGGGTAACGCAGCACTTCTTCCGGCGTCGGGATGGCGGTGGTGTAACCGGATGCGTTGCCCGGCGTTGGCCCCCACAGCAACGCCTCGAGCGCGGCCCGTCCCATCCCCAACGTGTGCGGGATGCGGAGGGATTCGGCGACGACTTGCTCGCCCACCACCCAAAAGACGTTAACGCCCATCGTGTCGGCATCCTGGGGATGCAAAATCCCCAAGGGCTGATAGGCCAAGAGGTTGCCGCTCGCATCGTGGATTTGCAGGCTGCCCTTTTGGGTTTCCGGCGACACCACTTGCGCCGTGGTCGGCCAATTCACGGTTGTCAGGATGAGGCCGCGCCCATTGGCATCGGTAATGACCGTCGCCGGCTGCGCGAATTGCACGGATTGCCCCGGCGCGCGCCCTTCCCAGCTCACCGTAAGGTTGACGGCCTGCCCCGGCTGTCCCACACGCGCCAGCAGATGGATGGGCAACGTTACCCATTCCAATGGCGCGGGCGCTTCAATGTAGCCGCTGCTGCTGAACGTCACCGCCGCGCCCGCGCTGGCCCGCACCGCACCATCCTTCGCGCTTAAGTCCAGCACCTCCACTTTGCCTGCGCCGGGAACACCGCCAACCATCAGCGTGGTCTCGAAGGACACCGGCCCCTGCATATCTCCCCGCACCTGCACGGGTGTCTGCGCGGCCAATTGCCCCCGCGCATCGTAGACCCGCACGACGAGGGTGCCCTCAAAGGGCATGAGCAAGGCGCGCCCGCGCACCGTGAGGGGATTGCCCACGGCGCTGCCGGGGATAGGGCTGTCGAGGAGTAGCGCCTGGCCTGCCGCCCCGGAGGGGAGCGGCTGCACGGTCGCTATGGGTTGTGTGGGCGGCGGCGCGGTCGGTGTCATCGGGATGGCCGTCGCCGGCGATGCGGACGGTGTTCCGGCCGGCAATGATGTGGGCTTCGTTTGGCTGCCGCCACATCCCACCAGGGTCATGATAAGTATGATCGCTATGGTCTGACCTATACTCCTGTTCATCGCAACCTCCCTTAGTATCTACGCAAACGCGGGAAATTTATCACATGTAAGGCTATTTCCCTATAGATCATAGCGCAAAATTGCTATAAGCGAAACGCCCTCCTGGTTTATTCCGCCGTTCCTGACGAGAAACGCCAGCCCCCCCCAATTTTTTTGACCCTTGCTATTTTCTGGAATATCTTGACAAAATCGTATAACCGATATAAAATAATACAATCAATATATTAAAATTATTAATATATCAGTTAATTTTAATAAGGATTAACGATGAATTTCAGTACCGAATCGTTAATCAGGCTATCTGCTTCTGCGGGGTTATGCTATAATCAGAGTTGAATGAAAACTTTCACGGTGGGGTATGCGGAGCACACCGTTAAGACGTTAACATGCTCGTTGGATGAAAATTTCACGCAAAGTCGCCAAGCTCGCCAAGTCCTTGTTTTTTTTCGCTTTGCGTCTTTGCGCCTTTGCGTGAAACAGACGCTTATTTTCAAAGGAATTTATCATTAACCGGCGGTTCACCAGCGGTTGGATGAAAATTTTCACCACAAAGGACACGAAGGACACAAAGGGTTTTCTCTGTGAACTCTGTGATCTCTGTGGCTATTTTCAAAGGAGGAGGTTGCGATGTCTGATTTAGATAAAACTGTAGCGTTATTGGAAAAAGTGCCGCTCTTTGCTGGCCTGAAGAAGCGCCAACTGATGACCTTGACCCGCATCTTCATCGAGCGCAAGTGCGATCCGGGCGAGGTGATCGTTCCTCAAGGCCGTGATGGGTATGGCTTCTTCATCATCACCTCCGGCGCGGCGGAAGCGATTCTGGAGCGCGCGGATGGCACGAAAGTGGTCGTCAATACCTTCAAAGCCCCTGACTTCTTTGGGGAGCTATCTCTGTTGGACGGCGGCCCACGCACGGCGACGGTTTTAGCAACGGAAGAATGTCAGTGTCTCATTCTGCCGCGTGAGAACTTCCTCGGCGCGATGCGGCGTGATGGGGAAATGGCCGTGGCGATCATGGAAGAATTGGCGAAGCGCTTCCGTCACGCCCTTGCCACTTTGTGACGCGCTCACTCCCAAGCCTCGGAGAACGACCACGCGGGATCAGGACTTACGCAAACAAGTGAAAATTCCACCGCAGAGTACGCAGAGATTTTTATAGGTCTCAGCGGCCTCAGCGTACTCTGTGGTGCAAAAGAGCTACCCTTGCGTAAGTCCTAAGGGCGTAGGAAACCTCGAACGGGAAACGTGCGATATGCGGCATTCTCAGCGCGTCTCACGTTTCCTATTTCTGAAATTTGTCTCACTGGAAAATCTGAAACTGCATGAAATGCCCGGTTTGTGATTTGGTTAATCTGCCCGAAGCGCGTTTTTGCGGTCACTGTGGCGCGCGATTGGTGCAGGACTGTGGGGTTTGCGGATTGGCGAACCCCCTGGAATACCACTTCTGCCATCGTTGTGGCGCTGCCCTGACGCTACCGCCGGCGAATGGCAAACTGGCCCCTGCGCCGGCGCCCCGTGAAACCCTGCCGGCTGCACCTTCTTCCGAGGTTGGCGCCCCGGCGTCGGCCCCTGACGCATCCCTGCTGCCGGAGATAACCGAACCGCTGGCCGCGCCCGCCGCCTTGCAGGCCATCCGCGAAAGTCGCCTGGAGGGCGAGCGGCGCATTGCGACGATTATCCTGGCCGATGTCAAAGGCTCCACCGATCTGCTGGAACGCCTGGGCACCGAAGCCTGGGTGGCGATGATGAATCATGTCTTCCAAATCTTGGAGACGGAGATTTATCGGTTTGGCGGCAAGGTGGATCAATTCCGCGGCGACGGCCTGGTGGCCTTCTTTGGAGCGGCGACGGCGCATGAAGATGACCCGGAGCGCGCTGTGTTGGCGGCCCTGGCGATGCAAGAAGCCCTCAAGCCTTACGCGGCGGAGCTGTCGGCCACGGTGGGCATTGATTTGAGCCTGCGCGTGGGCGTCAACACAGGGGAAGTGATTGTCGCCAATGTGGGCGACCGGCGCAAGCACAGCGAGGATACCGCTATGGGTGAGGCGATTGCGCTGGCCGCCCGCATGGAGACCGCCGCCGAGCCGGGCGCCGTCCTGGTCAGTGAGAACACCTATCGCCTGGTGGTGGATCACTTTGAATGGGCGGCCCTGGGCGAAATCATGGTCAAGGGCATCAGCCATGCCATCGCCGTCTACCGCCCGCTGCGCCTGTCCCGCGCGCAGAATGAAGCCTACAACCTCGCGCAGCCCCTCATCGGACGCGAAGAAGAATTTCAAACGCTCAAAGATCGCATTGAATCGCTGTATGCAGGACGTGGCAGCATCGTCACCTTGACCGGTGAGCGCGGAATGGGGAAGTCCCTGCTGCTGCGGGAAATCTACCGCTATTTTGTGCGTCAGCAGGCGCTCTTGCTGGAAGCTTACGACCGGGACGCAGGGGTGGACGAGGCCGCGAAGCGAGAATTGGCCACGATTCCTGCCGAGGATCGGATGCTGCGCGGGCGCGCGCGCTCTTACGATCAGTCCAAGCCTTATGCCCTGTGGGGGGATTTGCTGCGCCATTGGCTGGATATTCCTCAAAATGA
>Ga0116144_10000596_pt1 | contig 48347 bp, 55 predicted proteins | sample AD_UKC035_MetaG_FD_89746 | JGI IMG/M metagenome (GOLD analysis project Ga0116144, IMG submission 89746) | Active sludge microbial communities of municipal wastewater-treating anaerobic digesters from USA - AD_UKC035_MetaG | ecosystem: Engineered > Bioreactor > Anaerobic > Digestate | place: USA...
CTCAATAAAGTTTTGCCGATTGAATACTTCAAAGCTGATAAATTTCCAATGTTGGATTTCAAAGTGAAGAATCTATCAAGAGTTTTTTCTGTTGATGCTGACAGCCTCATAGTAACATTTTATCCCGGTGTTGGAACAACAGCTGATGATATCATGTTGTATCGGGAATTTTGTGCAATCATAGAAAAAGCTTTGAGAAATTAAAAAAGTTGTTGACTTCTGAGAGTTCTCATGTTATACTCTTCATGTAATGAGATGAAACAATAAAGGAGATTTGAAATGAGAAATTACGAAGAAATGACAACAATGACTGTGAACTATAACACCATTAAGAACATGGAAGTTGAAATTCCGGTTGGAAATGTGCTTGTGATGGACTTGTTACACTTCTGGATCAAGTCATACATCAAGTATATGACTGACAGATGTATTTGTTCTGATGAAGTTCTTTATTCATCAATCGGTTACACTAGTGCTAAACAAGCACTGATTGCCGGTCTTGAAGAAAGAATCAAAGATGAAAAAATTCTGAAACATTTTGTTGACTATGTATCAGTAGACAAACATTGGAAGTTTGAAATTCTCAAACAACGCCGAGGTGTTAAAGGTGCAATGATTGAAATTCATGGACAAGCCATGTATGATAAAATAGTTGAACACTTCGGTGAAGATTTCGTTGAGTATTGAATCAAAAAGAGACTCAGATTGAATTCTGAGTCTCTTTTTTTATTACTTTTGTTTCAATACTTCTTTTTTAAACTTCTGGTAAATGTCATACATCGACCATTTTTCAAGAATAGAATCAGGCAATTTTTGAAACCATTTATAAAACTTATCATCTGTCATAAGTTCATAAATTCCAACCATACCCGGATGTTCTATTTCTTCCACTTCCTTCAACTTTTCTTCAAGAATAATCAGTTTTCTTTCGAAACAATATTCATCAAACGTTTTCATTTTTAACCTCTCAATCGAAAACAACTGTATCACATTTAACAGTGTCATCAATCATAATTTCAAACTTAGCCAACATCAAACCCGTTGGTATCGGCGCGTAACCCTTCATTGCAGCATAACCATCAGATTCATGAGCAGTTCCACATGAAATATAGTACTGAACCATATTCTTTGTGACACCATTCTGTGATAAATATCTGATAAGCTTTCGTGTTTCACTTGTAAAGTGAACGTGTCCACAAAAGATTGCATTAGCAAAAGGTGCTCTGAAATGAAATTTTTCAACAGCATTGATCTTGCCACCAGATGAGCCGCCACCGCCTGAACCATGATGAGCATAAATATAAACATTTCGTTTATCACCTTGCTTTTTCTGGCTGTTCAACTTCAGCATGAAATGTGTTTCCCATTTGAAATAAGGAACATCAAGATTAAAAGCAATTAGAGCAGCAATATCTAATCCAGTAGATTTTTCAATTCTGTATTCGTGATTGCCACAAATTGAGAAAAGAATTTTATGCTTAATAGGTTCTAAGAGTTCACATAGTTGTGTTACCTGTTCAGTGACTTGAATAGATTGAGTATGAACATTATTCAACTTGCCATAGACAGCACATTCAATTAAATCGCCACCAAGAAAAGTATAACAGTTTGGTGTTTCTGAGATGTATTTTATGATCTTATGAATTAACTTTTCATTACATTCTTCAGAACCATAATGCCAGTCATAGAGAGGCAGAATTTCAATCTTTGAACTATCTATTAGTTTTACATTTTCCAAAGGTTTCTTCATCTAAAGTAATTTCCTTTTCATTTGTTTTAAATCTATCACGATTTACTTCCAATAGCCAACCTTTTTCATTCTCAATAACAAAAGACTTGCCTTTATTATTCTTGCACCATTCACCGACCTTGGTTCCGTAAAAATTTTGATACCAACCATGTTTGTGTCTGGCAGTAAAGCCAATCTTATTAAACATGTCGTTATCAACTCGGAATAATGGTCGGCCACCCAGCATCTTATCAGGCTGTGCTATATCACCAGACGTTGTTCCTTCACCTTCTTCACTTATATAAAAAGAATCAACTATTTCTACTAGTTGACTCTCACTGACTTTATCACCAAGCATGTTTTTAAAAATCGAAACAACGATACCATAAAAACCCTGTTCAGATTCTTTGTGTTTTTTTGCAGCAATAGTCTTAGCTTCATCCCACTTCTTTTCGAGTTCAGCTACTTTCATTCCTGTTTCTTTTGCTATCTTTTGAATATATGGTGTTGGCATACAACTTACCTCTTATTATAAAAATTATTCAACCAATTGAGAATATAACCTTCGATGTTTGGACAATTAATTGATTCTTGAACTGTTTCAAAACTATTCATCTTTTCTTCATCAAGTGCTTGTATAAATCCGTCTTTGAGAAATTCTTTGAATACTACATGCCTGATAATACCTTTATTAGGAACATATTTCATAAAAGTTACTTTAATACGTCTGATCAACTCATCAAAAACATTGTATTGACTAGCTTCTGATGTAGTTGGATTTCTTAATTTTTCACCCTTATCATTAATAATTCCCATTGCGTATGCTGGCCAATATGAAAATGGTTTCAGTAATAAGCGTTTCATCTTCTTTTGCAAGTAAAATTCAAATGATTCCCAAGCCATTTTTAAAGTCCTTTAACTAATATATCAACAGCTTCATCATAATTAATATTGGTTTTGTGCATCAGCGCATCCAAATCTTTTGGATATTTGCTCATGACATAATCAATATAATCAACTACTTTATCAGCATCATTTTGAAATGCTTTGAATAGTGATTTTGCTTTTGGGTCTTTACTAACTAAATTTTTCAATTCAGTTTTAAATCTATTAACATCTTTACTTTCAAAAACAATCTTTGCGAAATTCATTTATAAAACTCCTAATCAATTTTCCATGCCTCATCATCACCACGTTTGACAGTCTTAGCCATTTCATTACTTATAATCTCATAGTGCATGCGACAAACATTTGAATATTTCATTGATAGTCTGTTACAACAATGCATACTACACAATCTTTGTCCTTCATCATCATAGTCAATTATTTCTTTCTTATCTTCCAACTCATTAAAGCCCCGTTCAAGTCTTTCGGATTTCTTAGCTTCTTTTTTCTTTCTTGACAATGATCTGACCAACTTTCTTTTATAGGTTTTAATCAAAATCTATATCTAAAGCTCGCATACGTTCTTTATTATTTACTATATTCATTGTGTTTTTAATTTCATCATTATCCTGTTGAATATTATTGGTTGATTGTGTAGCTGTGTCTTTAACCGAGCATGTTTTAAAATCATGTTCAACAACAAACTTATATCCTTTCATTTCTGAATAACGTGTTTTTAATACTTTCCAGAGTTGCCTTTTTTGTTCTAAAAGTGCAGGTGTCTGAATAACAGCAATCTGCATATCAACAGTCATAGGAACACCATAAGATTCAGATGTATCAGTTAAATCTAAATCAGATGCACCATCACCACCACGATTTGTTTGTGTAGCTGACCAACCTGCCAGATTGTAATGAACCATTAAGCCTCTTAATTCTTCTGCTATTGCTTTCGATATTTCATAGCTCTGGCCGCTTTTAATTCGAACTGAGGTCATAATGTTCAAGTAATCAATAAAAACGATATCAGGCACGAATTTTTCTTTTGTGGCAAGTGCATCAAGTAAAGCTCTGATGTGATTAACATTAGCTGATGCTGTTGGATATTCTTTGACATATAAATTAGACTTAGCAATACTGGCAAACTGTTGCATTCTTTTGATATACAACTCTTTTGGCAATCTCGGTATATCATTGATCGGTATATCAAGAAAATTAGCATCAATACGTTGCCTGATGTTTTCTTCTGACATTTCACAAGTAATATATAAAACATTATAGCCACGTCTGAGGTAACCAGCAGCAAGTGAAATCATAGCTGAGGTTTTGCCAGTATTTGTTGGTGCCATCAAAAGATTCAAAGTCTTTCTTTCAACACCACCATCACATACAGTATTAAGTATTGTTAAATTTGATTCAAATTTTTCTTTGGTTTGGGTATAAAATTCATACTGCTTTTCGTAATCTTTATAGAAATTGTTACCAATTGATTCATTGAAATTGATTGAGAAAACATCTTTGACTTTTTCAACCATATCTTCAACAGGCTTATTGGATTGAAGCTTTTCAGCTGATTCAACAATAACAATTTCGAATGCTTTGTTTCTAATCCACTTTTTGGTTTCATTCGACAGCCAATCAATATTATAATTATCTTCCGATTTGATTTCTTCAATGAATGCTAGTGTTTTTTGATATAGATCGTCTGATAAATCGTTTGTATTTGACAATGAAATGATTATTTCATTCCAGTGAGGTAAAGTTTTATATTCAATAAAATATTTATTGATTTGTTTAAAAACTGCCTTTGATTCAAACATTGAAAGATATTCATTTTTAAGAAATGGTAGAAAAGCTGTACCATAGTTCTTATTATTGATAATATTCTGAAGAATGATTTTTTCGAACATGCTTTGATCCTTTATAAGATAACAAAAAGAGAGTGATTGAATAAATGTATTATACTATCACTCTCTTTTATTTAATCAATTATTTCTTATCTTTTCCGAGAATTTCAGCTACCTGGTTCTGTTTGGCTTTGACACTTTCTTCATATTCTTCTTTATCCATGAATTCGAATTTTGATTCATTCTTGAAATAATTGCTGATGTGTTTATCATGCAACTTAGCCAGCTTTTCATCAACTTCAAACATCATAGAAATATTGTCGAATGGAATATCAATAGCCAACTGTTTTGCAGCTTTGAATGGAATCAACTTGACATATTCACCTGACCATGCACAAATAAAAACGTTGTCACATGTAGCATGTTTTGTTTTTGTTCCGGTAATATAAGCTTCAGCAAATTCTTTATTCACATCGGCAATTACATCAATATTAGGCTGTTTCAATACACACATTACTTTCATGTTATTCTCCTCAATAGCTCAGTAGTTTGATTACGCAAGTATATCATACAACATTTTGAACAGATATTATAATGAGTTTTTTCTTTATCGTTGTAAGTTAGATATACTTCAGTTTTAAATGATTTGCAATAATAGCAAAATTTCATTTATTTTTGATTTTCGACAGCATCTTATTGATTTTTTCAATAGCTGGTTTCATGCCTTCAAAAGTCTTAGGCTCAAAAACTTCTTTTACATCATCTTTATCTTCTGACATAAAATTACTCCTCAATTTGAATTTTAAGACAATATCATTATAGCACAGTTAAATTATTTTTTATGATAATTCTGCAACAATCATTAAAATTGCACCCATTATTATTGCCATCAGAACAAAGTTTAAAAGAATATTTAGAATTTTATCTGAGTTCATAATCATTACCTTTTTATTAAGTTGATGGTATAGCGGTTTTAAATATCATCTTTTGCCAATATGGGCCACTATTTGTTACACCAGAAACGATTGCAAATTTATAGTATTTATAAGCTGATGTATTCGGGAATTCGATTACATTTATATTGCTATTTATTGTTAACGTATCACCAACATTTGTGTATGTAATATCATCATTACTGCCTGATAGTTGCCAGGTACCATTATTCGCAGCGTAATTTTGCCCCAGATATATTCCAGCAATAATAATTTCCTCATTAAATGTAAATTTCAATTTTGCTGAACTTTGTCCATTATTCCACCAGAAGGAGTTATTTAAAACATGGCTCAATAAGTTTGATAAATTACCACCATACCCCCCTGTGATTGATAATTCAACTTCACCTATTCTATAACCAGTAGAATAAAAATTGAACCAAGATGGTTCATATATTTCACGATAATTGTTTTTTTTATTAGTTCTAAATCTGAAGTTTTGCCAATATGGGCCACCATTTGTTACACCAGAAACGATTGCAAATTTATAGTATTTATAAGCTGATGTATTATCTGAAATATATAAATTGTTTATTGTAGAATTTAAAAGTATCGGTTCACCAACATTTGTGTATGTAATATCATCATTACTGCCTGATAGTTGCCAGGTACCATTATCCGCAACAGAACTCATTAAAATTCTTACTTGATATATAATAATTTCCTCATTAAATGTAAATTTCAATTCTGCTGAACTTTGTCCAGCACTCCAATAAAAAGCATTCATTGAATTACTAACCAGACCAGCCAGATATTCAACAGATGATGATTTACCAATAGTTTTTACGACACGTATTAACGGGGATCTATCTCCATTCCAATAGAGATGTTGATGATATTCAATACGTGCATCAGCATCATCAGCTAATTTATATATTCTTGATGATTCATTATTATTATCAATAATATAAACACCATTATCCAATGGATCAATTCCACCAAGAATTTTACTAGCAAACTCATTAAAAGCAACATCTGTCATATCAATACCTTGTGCTTCTAATGCTTTTTTTATAGCAGCTTTCGTATTTGCAAGACTGATTAAATATTCATTTGTCGTTGGCATTTATTAAATCCTTACAATGTATAATTATCAATTTCTGTAGCAAACCCAACAGTTGATAGGCCGTATGCAGAATAATTATTATAATAACAGTTCATATATTTTATATAAATATTATCACTATCGAGTATTGAATTGTGTCGGCATATACCAACATCCTTCATATAAACGGGATTTCCCTCAAGATCGCTTTTTATAACAGGGGTTGTATTTGCAATATACATTCTGAATTTTAATAGTTTATTTGATTCACTTGAAACATTATTAGTTACTATTGATGGAAACATAGGTATTATAATACTATCATCTGTCATTAGTTTTGATACAGAACGATCTAACTGGCTTGTTGTATTCTGCAATCCTATACCAGCATATTCACCATTACTAAGCTGCCCGATAATTATAGTTGATAAAAAACTAGTATCTGTATTGAAAAACTGAAGTGAATATTGACTAAGAATCAAATCTGCCGAACCTTGAACAGCACTATTAAAGTAAAGAGAAATATATTGTACATTGGTTATATCTGACCCAGAAGTCCACTCATCACCATAATTAAAATGTCCGCCAGCCCCGCTCATAAATTTAACCCTCAATACTTTATTACTTATTGCAGGTATCTTAAAAACTAAGAATTCTGAATTTTGATAATAGATTGTGTAGTTTCCTTCACCATAAAAATCAGCAATAGCTGCTGCAAAATCGGCAACTTCTGTTGTTACACTTATTGTATATTTTCTAGCCATTTTAATTATTCCCCGCTTGGTAAAGTTAATAATTCTTCTTCAACTTCAAATAATCTGAGTTTAGATAAACTATAACGGAAATCAATAGGATATAGTGTTCTGATTTTTGCTGAAAATTGATTAAACGGAACGTCAGTCATATCTATTCCGCGTGATTCTAAAGCTTCTTTTAATGCCGCTTTTATAGCAATTAGAGCTTGCATTTTTTCTGGTAATGTTTGTGTCATATTGTTACCTCAAGATTATAGCGTTACCCAACTAGCATCATAATCATCATTACTATTTTTTACTAAAACTTGCCCTGTAGTTCCACCAGTAGGCATAATGCCAGGAACACTAATATCACCATCAAGAATATCATCAATTATAGCATCAATATCATCAATTAAATCAGTTCCAATCGCTGCTGTAATTTCTATCCAAGTAGTGCCATTATACTGTTCATATCCTGTTGTAGAGTCACCATTTGATATAACCACAGCAGCAACTAATTCATCTGGATTAGAAACGAAGTAAGCATCTCTAGCAGTATCATCAGCAAAGAAATGATTTACGTCTATGTTAAAAGTTGGCCCAATTTCACCTTTCAGTGAATCTAAGAAGTCTTGTTCAGTTCCAGTATTTCCTTCTGCTAACCAAATTTCATAAGCAGATAGACCAACTAAATCACCATCACCATCTGTTAAATCGTCTAAGATTGCATTTAATGGCGTAGTGCTATCAATCAAAACTTCCCAAGAGTCACCATCATAGATATAAGCAATATTGTCAGTTGTATTGAAATAACCCCAGTTTAATGCAGGTGATTCTGGTGCTGCTGCAAGAGAGCCTTGCCAATCAATTATTCCATTAACCTCTGTCCACGCACCATCTTTAACTGAGTAATATTTACCATCGGAAGGCGCTGCAAAAGTTAATGGATCTTCTTCAATTTCGCCTGAACCAGAAAGTAAATTTGTGTCAATAAATGAAATACCACCCGAACCACTCCCGGTGCCATCTTGAGCTATTATTTCCCAAGAATCGCCATCCCATATATATGATTTTAAATCAGTTGTATTATAATATCCCCAATTTAATTCGGGATTTTCTGGTGCTGTTGCAAGAGAACCCTTCCAAACAATAGAAATACCTGGAATACCTTGTTCACCTTTTAAATCAGCAAGTGCAATTAAATTAGTCCACTCAACATCTGATTCATATTTATACTGAATATAAGTTTCAGTTACTTGAAGCTGAATTGATTCACCTGCACTACCCTCAGGACCAATTAAAGAATTTAAGAAATCTTGCTCAGTTCCAATTCCACCATTATTAATCCAAATATCGTATGCTGATAAACCGCCTTTGGCCATTAAGAACCAATAACTATCCCAGAACGCACCTGACTCTGGTTGATTTGTTGAATCGGCAATATGATCAGCTTTACAAGCATAACTATTACCATTAATATTAATAACTTCACCAACAGTATATTCAGCAGTTTCTAACCATTCATCAGCACGATAATTAAATCCAACTAATGATGTTAAGAATGTTGCGACATCACCAATATTACCTTCATCGAGCCAAATTTCATAAGCAGATTTACCATCAGCACCTTGTAATTGTGAAAGATCAAACAGTTGAGTCCATGTGACATCAGATTCATATTTATATTCAAGATTATTTGAATCAACTCGTAATTCTACTTTTTCACCCGGTAAACCATCTGCACCAGTTAATGTTGAAATATCAACTAAACCAGTCCATTCAACATCACCAACATATCGCCATTGAATGTGGGTGCCAGAATTTTGTATTTCTACTTCACTACCAGCAATACCTTGAATACCCTGAATGCCTTGTGGACCCCTGAGAGTTTCTAATAAAACAATATTATTCCATTCAACTTCATCAGCATATTTCCACTGAATATAAGTTCCATCGCTTTGAATCTGAACTTCACGACCAGCAATACCTTGAATGCCTTGAGGACCCGTTATTTCAGCTAATGAAATAAGATCGTTCCAGATAACTTCATCAGCATATTTCCATTGAATATGTGTTTCTGAAGTCTGAAAAACAACTTCACGACCGGCAATACCTTGAATGCCTTGTTCGCCTTTTAAATCAGTATATTGATACTCTATTTCATCTTCACGTTTAATGCCGAGTGACGTGCCATCCCAAGTAAACTGTAAACTATAACCCTGAATGCCTTGAGGACCCGTTATTTCAGCTAATGAAATTAAATTATTCCACACTAATTCATTATCATATTTCCAAATAATGTGAGTTTCGGTAACACTAAGCTGAATTTCATCGCCTTTTAATGTTTCAACAGAAATTAAATTATTCCAAGTTTCATCTTGAACATATTTCCATTGAATATAAGTTTCAGTTGGTCGCAATTCAATATCTTTGCCATGTAATGTTGCAAAGAAATCCTCAAGAGTTCCTTCATTGCCAGCATCTAACCAAAGCTGGTAGTTTGAATCACCTTGATCACCTTTAAACGTTAAAAGAAAATCATCAAGAGTTCCCTCATTACCAGCTTCAATCCACAGCTGATATAAATCTTTAACAACTTCAGCGTCAGATAATCTTAAAGCAGCGTCAAGAGGAGTAGTTTGAATGCCCATTCTTGAGCAAAATGATTTTGTTAAAAGAGTTAAGCGAGTTTTAATTTCACATGTTTGAGTCATGATTGAACCTTATGCTGTGGGTCGAGTTTCTTGCTTAATAACTTTGATAGCTAATGTATTGCTATATCTGATTTTACCATCTAATACTGCTCTGACATCTGTATAAATTGTTTCGAGAGGCCATTCGTCAGTTTCTTCAAGAGTGCTTAATATATAAGTTCCTGGAGTAGCTGTTTCTGTTATAGTTAATTCAGCAATTAAATTACCATCTTTATCATTGATTTGAGCAGTCATGTGTTCTGCACGAATATCAACAGGTAAACAATCTTCTGTTACTAATTCAAGTTCAGCTTCAAATGTAGAACCACGTTTAAATGTAATTATCTGACTCATATTACACTCCGAATCGTTATTTTAATATATTTACTCAAAGTCCAGATATGAATAGATTGATCGTCATTGAAACAGGATTATCAAATCCTGGCCAACCAGAAAATACCATACTTGTATTCGAAACTAAAACTTGCAATTTTACACGAGTATTATCTTGAGCATGAATTGATCCTCTCGAAAATCTATTTTATTAACTATTAACTAATACAAGCCATTCGAAATCAGTTGTGGCACTACCAGTATTATAAACTTTAAATTTGCCAGCTTCATGATAAACAACAGTAACAGCACCGATAGCAGAACCGTCATCACCAAGTGGAGTGATGATTGCCTGAAAATCAACACCGGGATCAACTGATAAAACAACTTCAGTGAAACTAGTAGAACCAGCAAATGCTGCTGTTCCTTGTTCATGAATCGTACCAGAACCACCAGTAATATTAGGAACAATATAAGTTGGGTCAACAATCATTTCACCAGCACCATTAGCCATTTTAACCCAATAATAAAGACCATCAGCAGGGATTTTAAATGATGTATAAGCAGGAATAACTAAGCCTGTTTCAACAGTTGGTGCATTTTCATCAGTTGTAGACTGCACTAATATTGGAACATGATTATTATTCTTATAATTCGTTTTGAGATTGATTAGCTGCCAAGTAGAACTGAGTAATATTTTTGTAAGCATATTATTTTTCCTTATGATTTTTGAATAATTTCATATATGTAAATTTGTGTTTGATTCCAAAGTAAAAATTGATTATCATCCATTTTATCAAATCCTAAATATTTTATACCACCGACAGAATCTGGTGGAGTAATATCAAGAGAATCATCAGTTAAGGCTGAATTATTAAAATAAAAACCTGAAGTAGACACATACTGATTATACATAGCTAATTTGGTTCCATCTGCTAAATCAAAATTAACTGCATAATATGTTGCATCATGATCAACAAATGAACGAACATTAACAGCCGGGCTAAATGATAACCCCCCATCTAATGATTCAGTATAATAGAGATAGTTGTGACTATAAGATCCAAAAAAGAATAAGGAGAATCTATTTGTGTTACGAGTAACAGAAAATGCACGCATATGAGGTGAGGATAATGATGTAGATAATGTTTTGTAAAAAACCGAATGTGGATTTATAAATGGATCTTCCATACTATAAATTGAAACATCGTTTCCACGGCTATTAATTAAAATCCAATTGTTGTTTATTTTAGTTCCAGTGAAGGTCCCACTACCTCCAAATGATGAAGATAATATATTACTAAAATGTATAATATTATCTTCATCAATGCTATACGGTAAAACACGAGAACTCAATAAGTTATAGGTTATGAAAAAGTTAGATGAAGACGAATGTCCAATAATCTGTGTCTCAACACTTTCCCAATATTGTGGTTTATAAATTATTGATTTTAGCACAACATGATCTGAATTATTTGCCTTCACCCACAATTGATCTCTAGTTTTTATTATTAATCGCCCATTTGACACAACAATAATATCTTGAAATGCTTGTGTATAATTTTCTGTTTCATATGTTAGATCAATAAAATCAACCAAATCTAAACTTTTTTTGATAAAATTATCACCAAGAATATAATAATATTCATCATATGGATTATAAATAGTTCTTAATACCGTACCGCCACTATAATTGCTTGCATATGAATCAACTAATTTTAATTCACACGTGCTATTTGCTCGAAGTCTAGCAAATAAAATTCTATCTGTTGAGCTGATGTTAAACGCAATTTCGGTTAAATCTTCAACAATATTTTCAAAAGCATAACAACTGCAAAATCTATCAACTAAACTTGTTCCACCGGCCACACTCATATCAGAAAATCCATTAATTGAATTATATGCTGTTTGTGGAATTGATCTTATTGCAGGATTACCTTCCCCAACTTTTTGATATCCAATAAAATAATTTCCAGCTTCAATAAATATAGGTATGCTTAACGATTTTAAACCTGTTATTGAACAATCTAATAATGATTCATTATCAGATAATTGAAAAATTTTCGTTGTTGGTCTTTCGCTTCCAAAATCTGAATTGTAAATTACTATATCTAATGCAGCATCAGCAGCAGTTACAACATGGATTCCCAAATCAACTATTGATGTTGGATTTTTAACTTCGATTGGCCATAATAATAATTCATTAGAATTAACAATAAATGTTGATTTTGCTAAAATTGGTGACATTGGAAGATATGTTGTTTCCGTATAATTTCCATCACGATATACAAGCGGAATTCCCCTCATATATTCAATATATTTAGAATCTGTTTCGATATCATAAATATGACGACCATATTTTTCTAATTTATAATTCATATCATCTCGAATGGGTTGCGTTCCACGATAAGCAATATCATCATATGAAATTAAATCAATCCATTCATCATCACCAACAATTCTCCACTGAAGATGTGTTTCTCCACGCTGCATTTCAACAGTTTTTGAATTGAGGTATGTAATATCCATCAATTCTCGCCAAAATTCATCATTTTCAGCTTCAAATTTCCACTCTATAATATTTCCAACTTTGCGAATGACAATATTATATTGCGTCAATAAATCAACAATTCCAGCTAAACTAATACCGATATTAGATGACATAATTATGCCTCGGGCCGTTCATATTTTGTTGTGGTATAAATTGTATTTGTCACATCATTATTTACAAAAATAATCGTATCATTTTCCAGTAATGAGGCATTACCAATAGCTGTCGATGCTAATGATGATAAGAGATATGTATTATCGAAATAATCATCTGTCCAATAATAAGAAGAACCGCCAAATATGAATATATTATCATCAGCGCTTTGAACAACCGTAATTTCATTAGCATTAACTGACGCAAATGTTTTTTCAGTTGAGGAAAGTGTTCCTTCAATATCTTCAATTTTCAAAACAAACATTTCGTCAACCGATTTTCTACCAAACGCATAAGTGTAATTAGCGGTTTTTGTCAAAACGATATTTGTATCAATCAGTGTTTCATCAACCAACGTTTCAGTAGATGTTCCATCACATCGAACAACGCTATACCCATAATCATCTGTTGATGAAGCTATTATATATTTATCTGTTGCAAATTTAATAGGTTTAGTATATGGTTTATTTGTTGTGGCGGGTGTATTGATTGCCGCATTATAAACGGATAATGCATTATCAAGATCAAAAACAGTGATTTGACAGGATGTATTAGCATGAGCAACAAAAACTTTACTTGAATCACTATCGCCATTGATATATAGTCCAGCAGCATTTTCATTTATAACAGTGAATGATGCATTTTTAATAAAACCAAGTTCGCCAAACTGCATCCAATTGACTGTAATTGCTGTTGGTTCTTCTGATGTTTCTTGCCGAGATATAAACAACTTACCACCATTAGTAACTATTCTTTCGGCGGCATAAGTTCCAGCTGACCAAGCACCATCAAATGATATTTCCATTCTTGAAAATCCATAATCACCATATTCAAGCCAATTAGCTGTTGATGCTGTCGGTTCTTCTGATGTTTCTTGCAGAGATAAAAACAGTTTATTATTGTTGACAACTATTTTATTTGCTGCATAAGTTCCAGCTAACCAAGCACCTTCAAATGTAAACGATGTTTTAATAAAATACTGATCACCAAATTCTAACCAATCAGTTGATGTAGCTAAAGGTTCTTCAGAAGTTTCAGTTAATGACAGAAATAATTTATCATTATGATAAACTAATTGATCAGCTGCATACGGAGCATTTAATAAATCCCAAGCATCTTCAAAAGTTGCAATATCAAATGAATAACTTGCCCAATCATCAGTTACCAATTCTGTAGGTTCTTCAGAATTTTCTCTTAAAGCAATCCATAATTCCCCGCCATGAACAACAATTGAGTTTGCTGCATAAGGAACATTTAAAAGGTCCCAATCACTTTCAAAAGTAGCCTCGTTTTCAAAAAAGTATTGCCAATCAGTTGAATTTTCAAAAGTTGGTTCAAGGGCTGTTTCAATCAATGAAGTCCATAATATATCATCATTAATGACTGTTTTTTTACGATCATAAGTTCCATCTACCCAAGCACCTTCAAATGTTGCCACATCACGAAGATAAACATCCCAATCAGCAGCATTAGCTAAAGTTGGTTCAGCTGTTGTGGATTGTAATGATATCCACAACATATTATTATGACTAACTGTTTTTCCAGCATTGTAGGTTCCAACTGCCCAATCACCAGCATATTCAACATCATCATAACCAAGATGTTTAATAAATAATGTATCTTGATCAGCAATAACCAATCTATTTCCAGAGGCTTGACAAATTGTTTTAAATCCTATCGTCACAACACCATCCACCGAAATTTCTGTGAATGATATTAAATTTGAACTGCGATAAATTTTACTACCCGATAATAAATAATAATTATTATCAGAAGCTTTAATAATATCAAATAATGGGCCAGCTAATGTTGATCTAAGAAGTAATTGATTATACATTACATCAAAAAGAGTTGAAACTTTTCCAAAAATAACTTTTGGAGTATTTGTAAAAACGCTTTCAACACCATCTAATGATTCTACTATTTGAGTATTTTCATAATAAAGACTGTTAATTGTTTGATCTGCTGATGATGTGCCACCAGCCTTAGTTATTGATGAAAATGATGATAAAAAATCTCCACTATTTGATCCATATGATCTCAAAATTATATCACTTGTACCACCAGCAGACCTTCGGCCAATCCAATATCTACCAGGCAATAAAAATAATACTTGAGAGCATGATTTTAAACCTGTGGATGCACAATTTAAAGTGTCGCTTGTATAAATTAAATTATTTGGTAAACCTGTAGTTGGGTGTGAATCATAAATACAAATATTTAATGTTGCACTTGTTCTTGCTGTTGTGACTTGAACTGATAATTGCGATAAAACACATGGATGATGTATATCCATTGGCCAAACTGCTAAATGAGTTCTATAAACATATGCGGTGTCTTTTGATGGTTCATTGTTTGGCATTGGGAGATACTGAATCATTTCATATTTATCATTTAATGCTGCTACTGGTTGACCTTTAAAATATCCCTTAAAAACATTTTCCGTCTGATCACTAAAATAATCAATTCTTTCTTGAATTTCATCAAGATATTCAGAATCAGCTAATTGAACCAAATCTTCTAATGATACTAATTCTAACCACTCAAATTGATTATTTAAACGCCAAATTAAATGAGTTTCGTTTGTGTCGAGTTCGACTTCAGCGCCGCGTAGTTCGTCAAGCACTACTAATACTTTCCAGGCTGTGTTGGGCTCATAATTATATTTCCATTCAATATAATTGTTGTTTTTTCGTAAAGTTACCTGATATTCATCTAAAATATCTAAAACGCCGCGCAAGCTGAGATTATCTGTCATGGATTTACTCCGATTTGATTGCTTTCACAGAATTAACTATATCACGCAAATTTGATTTATTCTTATTTACTTTTTCTTCTTCAGTTTCAGCATTAGTAATTTCATCTTTTTTCAACCAACCCATACTTTCACGAGTTTTTAAATTTTGAGTATGAAGATTGATCAATTCTTTTGATGCATCGCATATAGATTTTAAAAGTTGTGTTGAAACTTCAAAATAATTATGAAAACCTCTTGGTGGTTGATTCAGCCCTGTTGTTTCTTCTGTAGCTGTAATTACACTAATAACTGAATTCAGAATTTTATCAGCTGATCCAATTGAATGTAAAAGTTTTGTTCTGACATATTGAATATCATTTTCAAAATCAGCTTTATCACCTTTCGTTTCAATCTTTTCAAAGTTAATATCAACAGTTACTTTAATTTCTGGAATTTCTAATTCGCTTTCTACTGATACAATTTCCATATTTTGTTTTTCTTCAAAAACATCTTCAAATTTCAATAAATCTTTATTAGACATATTAACCTCATATTTCTATAAGTGATTGAGAGGAATCGCTCTTTTTAATATAATATTTTGCAATAACTTGAGCGCCCTCATCTTCACTTTCTAACTTAAACCAATATGCTGCAAATTCATCATCAGATAATACTGGTTCTGTTGCACTCTTATACACTTTTAACGTGATTTGAGATAGTGTTTCAATAGATTCTTCAAGATCGTCTACAACATCGAAATTAGCATCATCTGATTCAACTAAAACACTATATAAATTTGCATCTTCTGCATCATATTCAGTTCGAAGTATAGCAATTTTATTGCTGTCATCAGAATCAATATCATTATGAAAATTCATTTTGATATTGTTAATAATAGATTCATCACGAATAGGCGGATAAATCCAACCTTTCAAAGAAAAATCAATATCAAATCTTAATACTCTCCATGATGTATCATCAAATTCTGTTTCGAAACTTGGTGCACAGCCTTGATAAACTATCGGTATTGACGTTTCAACATTCAGTTCAGGTATTTCTTTTATTGTCACATGATAATCAGGATTGAAGAAAGATAAAACCTGTTCAACAATCTGAAACATATCATCAAGATATTTTGTCCAGATTGACAGCTGAAAAATAAAATTATATGGCTTGCCTATGCCAACTTCTGACATAGCAAAATTTTCACTCGGATCAATTCGTTTCTGTCTTGACAATAATGGATTCATTATTCGTGTATTATCATATTCAATACTATTATTCAAAATATAAGAAATTCTCGGCAATATTTGACCAATTTTGATTGAGTCATTCACACGAGAATGTAAAGAATTGATTTGATATCTTGCCTTATCTTTTGATGCAAAAGTAATAGGAACTTTAATATCTTTCACTTGTGTTCCTGTGGCATCGCTTCTTATCACATGAATATCATTAAATAATGAACCAAATGCTATAATATATTTTCGAATAATGTTGTGATAAAAAGCTGATTGACCTAACATTTAATATCTCCATCTTTCTTTTGCAACTTGCATTAAATACATTAAAGGACTATCAAACAATGACGTATCCATTGAAGGTGATATATTATTGTTTGTATTATTATTAACTATAACTGGTGCTGCTGATTGTGATTTTGAATCTTCAGAATAAGCTATTTTTACTTCTGGCTTTGTTTTTTGAATTAAATCAGTTGCTTTCGAATTTTCATAGCTCTGAGTATCAATTTCTAAATTGGGTGATAAACCAGCAACAACATTATTTGATGAAACATTAGATAAATCAAATGCTGTTGATTGTAAATTGTTATCAGGTTTTGTTGTTTTTAATAATGCCGCCTCTTGATTAGATATATATTTTTGAAATTTTCTAATTGGTTTAAAAACTCTAAAATTAACTGGTTGACCCTGTTCATTTTTTTGCTTTAATGATGATGAACTATAACCAACAAAATCAGAAACTTCCTTACCTTCGCCTAATGTTAAAGCTATATGACCCCAAGATCCTTCAGCATCTTTAACTGATGTTCTGGGTTCATACGCTACAGCATAACCAGCTGGCAGTTTAGTCACATCTCTGCGTGATAAACCTTTAACTTCTTCAAAATTAGGATGTTTAGCTAATTCAGAACCTAAATTCCATGCATCTTGACGCAGACGATTAGGTAAAATACCAGCGGCAACTAATGTTTCATCAACAGCTCGGGCACAACGTTTACCGGGTTTTGCGTCTCCAACCTTTTCTGCTTGTAATTGAGCAGCATTAGCTAGTGAAGTTTGTGCATCTTGACCTGCAAATGGATCAGGACGATTGAATTCTGGTGCCACATTTCCTAATAAGCCAGTTTTAATACGATTAAATTTATTACTAGCCATTTTTGCAAATGTTCTGGGCAAAATCAATAAATCCCACCAATTACCTTCGGGCATTGGTAATCCCGATTGTTCCAATGCCTCGGTAACTTTTTCAATTGCTTTATCAATATCACCAATATTTAAAGCATCATATAAACTAGCACCCGATTTTCGAAACATATCATAACCAGCTTTATAGCCATGAATCTTATCTTTAAACGGTTTCGCTTTCTCAGTAAACTTGGGTCCAATCATACCCTCTAATGCATCATATATCATATCAAATAATTGAACACCAACATCTACGAGAAAATCAACAGCTTGCCAGAGATAAGGCTTTACTTTATCAATTAATTCATCTTGCATTTTATACATTTCTTGATCAGAAATTGCACCGAAAGTAAATGTGCTGAATGTTTTTGCTAATCCTGCTTTTATCACTTTGAAAGCACCACCAACGCCAGTTAAATCTTTTTCACCTGAAATAGCTGACGCATCGAAAGCACCTCTTAAAAACTGAACTAATGAAACGCCAGCAAGAGCAGTTAATATAACTGGTATAGCAGCAGCAACAATTGGAGTAATAATAGCAGTTAAGCCAGCACCAACACCACCAAGCCAATTGGCAATACTTGATTCACCATAAAACATATTACCAATTTTACTTTTTTTAAATCTGTCTGTTTTTTCTTCAATAGCTTCAGCAATACTTTTTAAGAAATCTTTATTATCATCATCTAAATTTTTACGTTTTCGATCATTTTTTTCTGCTGCACGCTCTTTCTGTTCTTCATCAAATTGCTCTTTATTACCCTCAATCATCTTTTGAAATTTATCATTCAGACTATTTACACCATTATTAACACTTTTCATTAAATCAATAGTTAATGATTGAGCTTTTTCTAATTTTTCAAATAATGATTTGAGCATGAAATTTTCAGCACCATTATTATTCGGACGCAAATATGGATTAACTTTATTCATAGTCATCAAAGCATTAGGATTGTTTGATGGTTGTGTTAGCAATGAACGTAAAGTATTACCAACATTACTATCAAGAATAATACTACTTGCCATAACTTTGCTTTTCCTTTTCTTTGGCTTGTTTCAATAGTGCAGCAAAAATATCAACTTCATAAGGAATCATCTCATTCAATTCAATCAAAGAATAGCCATTTAATTTCATTACATTTATCGCCTGATAATACATATATATACTTATGTAATTGAATATCAGGCGATAAATGCGAAAAAATTAGGATCTTCTTTCTCAAAGACTTTTCCACATTTTTTACACTGTTTTGTCACTTTTAAAACGATAGCAATCATGTCACTTTTTGCCTCAAATAATTTTTCAAGTTCATCAATAGTCAGATTGAGAATGACATTTTCTTTCATTTCTTCAGCTGTGAATTCAGTGTATGTTTTTGTTTTACCATCTTTATCTTTAACGATAACTTTTGTGACTGAATGAGCCAACAAATTAGAAAAAAGATCAATATTATATTTAAAAATTGAAACATCAGCTGACTGAGCATCAATCATCTGAACATCATTTCGATTCAAATCACAAAGAAATTCCATATATTTCAACTTAGGAACAGTTAATTCAATAGAAAGATTTTTATTCACATCAACCATTTTCTTAGTGACTTCTGAATTTTTGATAATGATTAAATCATCTATACTGTCAGATTCTTTGAATTGAAAGCCACATTTTAAATGTTTACCTTCATCATCTATAATTTCGCCATCACACTCAAAACCATAATCAATAGTCTGACCTTTGCTGATTGTTCGCAGCTTCATACAGATGTAAACGAAATCAATCATTGACATTTCATTAAAATCAATTTCTTCATTAACATTATCAGCAATAATCTGTTTCATATTTAAAAACCAATCTTTACGATCAGTTTCATCAGCAATAGATTGAAGAATGATTTTTTCTTGAGAAGTTTTATAAGGCTTAATACTTATTCTTCTTTTGCTTTCGGGCAGTTTAATCTCTGTAACTGGTCTATGATCAATAATCGGTAACATATTTCACCTCAGAATTTAAAAATTTTACTTATACTATTAGATACTGAACTCTTGATTCTGTCTACTGTTTTCGATTGTAAATCTTTATATTTTTGTGTTATATTATTCTGCATTTCATTCATTTTCATTTGCACTGTTTTCGAAACAGAATTAACCATTTTTGTCGAATCAAAAATACTGCCAATATTTCCAATTACAGGCAGTTTCACTTTTGTTAAAGAACCCAAATCTAATTTATTCAATGTTGATGAAATCTGTTGCTGAATTTTACTCAATGCACTACCCATCTGATCTTTAAATGGATTGAATTGTAAAAAATCGCCACCTAATGGTGAATAAGTGCTTTGATAAGATTTGCCAGTTAAATCATCAACTGTGCGACCAACAATACCATACATTGATTGTTGATAAGATTTTGTTTTATACCAGTCAACGCCAGAATAAAGCGGTTGATTAGATTTGAAATACATCGGACGATTATACACAAATCCAACTGAGAATTCTGCTGCTGCATCTAATGACGCATAAGAAAGAGGTATATTTGTTCTCGTAGTTGGATAGACTTCATTCAATACAACACCGAATATAGGCTGTTTCATTCTGTCTATCATAGTAATAGTCATTCGACCGATGTAATCTTCATAATAGCCCATCTTATGATTAATATCGACTATTAAATTTTTCCAGTTCTGAAAAATCTCTAATACTCGGCCACCAGAATCTAACAAAAAAGTTATATTGAAGGGGTCAAAATCGACTTCAGTTGCATACATGAACTTACGAGACAACGCATAAAAAGGATTAGTCTGAATTGTTTCAAAAGGAAAATCGCATGTTGTTACTAAAAATTTCAGTAAATTGCCACCATTTTCATCAACTACACCTAGAGCTTTCGGCGGTTCAATAATTACTTCAAACATATTAGACCGCAATAAATCACTGAATTGCGCTTTAATAGTAGACATTGACATAGCATTATTCCTTTTGAAAATAGTATTTTATAATATTTACTTAAAAAAGAAAGAGGCAGAATTTTCATCTGCCTCTTTCGATTATCAAATCAACTACTCAATTCTTTCACGCCAGTCATATTTGAAAGTAATCTGAATTTCCATTGCCTGATCAGTTGATGCCCAATCAAGAGGAACTTCAGGAATAGTCTGTGGCCAAGCACCAATCAATTTGTATCTTGAAATTACTTCGCCATTAACACTATAATGAGTCACAAAGCAATCTTTCTTATATTGATTATGATTATTAGCACCAAGACCAGTTCCATTTTCTCTGATTAAATTGTGCCAAGCTTCAATTTCATTGAAACCAGCATAATCTTCATCAAGAACTAATGTTACATTCCAGTCATTAAACGTTTTATCGCCAGCAAACTTAGCTTGTGTTCCTTGATAGTTAAACAATACTTCACCAATATTGCCACCAGGAATATCAGTTGCTTTAAACAGAAATCTTGATTTATCTGGAAGTGAGGGCACTTCAACTTCAAATCTGTTTGGCCTTGCCCCACCTAAGAAATTAGCTTTAAATTCTTCAACATTAAACATGTGTTAACTCCTTATTATGCTTGGTAAGGTGAAGCTTCGATTTCTTCAAAGTTCACCGTTGCCTGAGTTGCATTGAAGTTGAGTCTGATCCATTCAGCCGAATGAGTAGGTTTGATATAGAAATCAGCTACCATTGTCAGTGCTGTTCGAACTTCATTAGTATTATTAGTTTCGTCACAAACAATCAAATATTCTTCAATACCACCAAGACCTTGAACTTGTTTAAACAGCGGTTCAACATCAGAAACAAATCTACGTCTTTCAAACGGCGTATTCTTCTGGAATTGATAGAATCTTGCAACATCTTTTGCGTTCTTTGCGAGAAGAATAAACAGACCGCGTATATCAACTCTTGAAAACAATGAAGCTGTTGAAGTCTTGAGAGTCTTTTGACCCATTACAACATGGCCAACGCCTTTCATTGTATAGACGGGGTTAATGCCAGCAGGATACATTAAGTCACGATATGATTCAGAAGGATTCAAAGCGAGTTTGATACAATTCTTGAGTGTTCCTCTGTTAATACCAGCGGGAGCCTCCCATGCCTGTCCAAGACAGTATATACCAGCCACATCACCAGAAATCGGCATCCAACGATATACATCATTGTATTTATCGAATTGATATTTGTAATTGCCATAGAATGATGCATAGCTGCTATCTTTGTTAATCGTTGTATTAACATAAGTCATCATGTTATCAACGCCATCAGCAATTGCAGCACCAACCACATCTTCTTCAATTGCCGATATGACAAAGCGACAATCTTTTCTCATATCAATGATATTATCAATGATATGCTGAACAACAGTTTCACCAGAAGCTATTTCACTAGCATTACCACAGAAAATAACATCAACATCAATTTCTTCAGCATTCTGAAAAAGATTATAACCAGCAATATAATCAGCCGCTTCAGGTGCTACATGAGCACCACCAGCTAATGAAACATTCATAACGCTATTTACATCAGTAACATCAACATTATTATAAATATAAATATACTTAGAATAACGATTAACGTATGTTTCAACATAGTTTGACTGACCACGATAATTCTTTGAACCAGGAGTTAATGAAACAATAAATGTTTCAACTACAACACCACTCAAAAGAACAGCTATTGCAATTTCACCAGCTACAGGTGCAAATTCAAAAAGGTTTTTGAAAGTCTGACCAGTTTTTATAAGTGCAGTTGCAAACGTAGTATTATCAGCAATTGATATCGAAATATTATTACCATAAACACCGGGATACTTAGCAAGAACTTTGAATTTCTGATAATCAGCATGTGTAATAGTAATATCATCATCTTCATTTTTCTTCAAAGTTGCAAATGCTAAACTATCAACATCACTAGTGATAGTATTCAGAGTTGCCTGAACACCTTCAACAGCTGGTTCTTCAAACGGCCCTTCAAGAACTTCATCTTCTTCAAAAGAACCTTCAGCCATCAATACATAAAGATTATTACCATCAATATGTATGATTTCGGCACGACCAGCACTTGTTTTTCCAATCAATTCTTCTCCAACTGCGAATACACCACCTCCAGTAATCATGGTGATATTTAATTTAACAGTTGGTTCACTGAACAGAATAACACCGGCATTATTAGAACCATCAGCTTTGATAGCTCTAACCATATACAACTTATCATTATAACTTAAAAAGTTATTTGCAGCATACCAGTCTTTGTAGTTGTTAGCATCAGGTCCATGAAAATTTTCAATAACATCTTTTTCTTCCCCAACGTAAACTCTATCTAAAACTGGACCCCAATTGAAATTACCAACCATAGCAGCAAATCTATTGGCAGTTTGCCGACCGGGTGAAATAAAATCGCGTTCCTGAATATCAATACTTGGCGATAATCCAAAACTCATAATTAACTCCTTATTAAAAATCTTCCTCAAAATCAGCGTTGTCTGTCACAACGTTTTGTAAATTTATTTCCTCAAGTCCATTATTAATAAATCCCACTGGCAACAATTCAGATTCAATTTGTTGTTCCATTTTCGTTTTACCAATCACATTATTATCTACTGTTAACCAATTTTCAATCAATTCTTTTTTTGATAAAAAATATGAAAATAAAACTAATGGTGTGACTAAATCGTCATGTTGTCCATCATCTGCACGATACACATTACTTCTTAAAACATATTTACTCAATTCAGAAATTGTCTCAAAATCAACTAAAACAATTTTCGAATCTTCAATATTTGATTTTAAATACGAATTGCCTATTTTCTTTGTTAATGTGGTCATCTTCAAACCATAATCTTTTGCATCAAATTCAAAGAAAACATTTTCATATTCATCTTCAAATACTAATCTATTTAAAACTTCACGACCGTATGTATTTGATTCAACAATAGCCAGAGCATTATTATAATATTTACATATTTGATCAATGACTGTATTAAACTCATTTGTTTTAATCGTATTATCTCGAAATGTTGCCACTTGTTTATGACTGTTTTGAAAATCTATTTTAAAAATCTGACAAGTGCTGTAATCACCACCAACACCTTCAGCCACATCACCAATTAAACAATACTGTGCATCTTCTTCTGGATATTCATAAATATTAAATTTATCATCCATTCTTGACTCAAGAATAATAGCCGGTTTTAAATCTTCAAGAACTTGGCCTTCAATGAGTGTTCCGCCTGAACCAGTGAAAAAACATTCGAACTCTTGCCGCCATTTTCGCAAACCTTTTGAGCCACCACCAAATGCTGCAACTGTTTTTGTTTTATAATTTTGATCTCGCCCAGGAACTTCATTCCACTTAACTCTGAATGGTTTATAATCATTTTGTTTATTTAATGCCATAGACCATAGCTGATAAAAATGGTTGTATCCTTTTGGTGTGCTGGTTATGATGATTTGAGCGGATTTAACACTGGCAATCGTTGGATAAACAGATGTGTAGAATTCATCCCAAAGATTCTTTTCTATAATTGCAGCTTCATCAAGAAAAACTATTGATGCTGTATCACCTCTATTACCACTTGATGATGTTGACTCGGCATAGATATTAGTTCCATTTTCAAAACTAATTTGTTTTTTATTCCATTCTGTTAAGCCTTGTTTCATCCAAAAAGGCAAATAGAAATACATCTCTTTTAATTTTCTGAGAGTTTTCTTAGCTGTTGATTCTTTATTTGCAACTAAGATTATATTTTTATAATCATTAAAAGTACCAACCCAAAGCAAATAGGCAATAGTGAATATTGATTTACCACACTGTCTTGGTGCTAATATAATTACACGCTTTTCATCTTTATAAATCTGAGCCATTTCGCGTTGATAATCATATAAATCAAAAGCAATAACTTTGCCAGAATCTTGATCAATAATCTTGATATAGTTAACACAAAAATAAACAAAATCGTCCATACATTTGACAATTTCTTGAATCTGTTCATCTGTATAATCAATAGTAGCATTGGCAGCCTTTAATTTTGGGTTGCCATTAAAATACAGATTTTGTTTATTTTCATTTATCATATTAAAAAAATATGGTAGTTAATTTCTTAACTACCAAAAATACTGAGGTATCTGAGAACTAACTATTTATTATTTACTGCACAAAACTTCGGCTAAAAATTCATCCTTATTCTCGGCAGCTTCGAAAGCATCTTTCATTATCTTTTTATTATTCCAATTGAAATACTTTCGTGTTTCTTTAACATCACCATTTTTGAGTGCTTTATTGAATTGATTGAAAAGAGATTCAACTACAGGTTCTTCATCTAATTCAGGTTCAATATTGATGTTTATTTCTAATACTTCATCTCTGACTATTTCTGCAACCTTTTCTGATTCAACCTCAGTTACAACCACTTCATCTTTAATCGTCTTTACTTCTTTAACTTCAACTTTTGGTTCAGCTTTAATTCGTGTAAAATACTGCGGATATTGATCAGCTATTTCACAAGGCAATTCGACTTCAACACCACGAATTTCCATGCGACAATTTCTTGCATAATCAAAATTCCAATCAACAAATTTCTTATTTACATATAATGCTTTTTTCATTATTTAACTCCTATTTTATTTACAAGCCCATCTGAGACCCTGTGACGGATATACATTCTTTTCATTTTGTATAAATTCCTTAAATACTTGGCTTGTTTCTTTGGGATCAAATACAAAATTTTGATTATTTTTGAGAATACCATTTTTAACTAATGCTGGTATTAACTGTTGATATTCATCATAATTTATTTGAAAATTAGGTTTCAAATTATTATAAACCCGTTCAAGTTCATCTTTTCGAGCAAATGATTTAAAACTCAATATTAGTCCAAGCGCAGCTAATTCTTTATCACTTAATTTTTTTAATTTTGCCATTAACGGATGCTCATAAGATTCTGTTACTATTTGAATCCAATTCATTATTTATCTCCAAATATTGTAGGTTCTGAACTATTTAAAATATCATTGATTTCACTATCTAAATCATCATTCTCTGAATCAACATCAGTAGACTGTTTATTTTCAAGAATATCAATTTCATCAATGCCCGTTTCCATCGTTTCATTACTGTATTCATAACGCCTTGTTTCGAAAATATATTTACTTTGTTTACCCATGTGATAAAAGGGATCGTGCTGTTTCCAATGAAACACTTCCATCAGCCATTGACCCATAGGAACATAAATCAAATCACCTTCAATCGGCTGTAAACCATCTGTTTTGCTATGAAACTCATTGATATTTACTTCAAATGTTGCCTGATCTGTAACATGTAAACCAAAATGACCAAATACTGAGCCGTCACCCCCAAATTCAGAAAATGAGGCAAGATACATAATAACTGGATAAGCTAATCTGAATTTGCTAATCGGATCCTCGCCTAATATCAAATCAACATTCTGATAAATTTTTGGCAAATAATAGACTTCAATACCACGCATGTTTATTACTTCATTTTGCAATGAATCATAAAGATTAAATTCATTATCGAAAAAATTAAAATTGTGTGGTTTTTGAGTTGTCATATATTAACCTATTATAAATGAAGGTGGCAGAGTCCACTCGTCTGATAATTCCTCCTCTAACCGAGAAATTTCGTCATTTGCATCAGACATAATACCATCATGATTCAAATCGCCACCACCCGGAAGAGGAACGCCAGTAAACTTCTTTAGATTTGTTGCCCATTGTCTCTTAGCCAATGCAGTTGCATATTGTTTAAGCCATCTATTATTATAAATATCATCAACTTCTGCATCAGCACACTCATAAACTTGTAAAGCTAAACAAAGAGCATTGTTTGGGTATAGTGACATAATACGTTGTATATCACCAAGCAATGTGAATTTATGCATCGTATAATTAAAATCAAAAATCAAATTCTGATTAGATACGCTATCTTCCCACATCTTAACACCCATACGCCATGTTGTTATAGCACTAACATCACTCAATTTCCAGAGATAATCTTGATAAGGCATAGGCAGAACAGGTATCATCATATTTTCAATATTACTCATTGAAGAGAAAATATTGTTTCCGGGATAAACATTGATAACAGTTTTGATTGATGCTGGCAAATCATAAGAACTAACACCATTAGTTAATTGAAGCTTATAAACATTCATAATAACAGCTTCATAATGACGTTCAGTGAATCTATCAACAGCATTAGTTATAGCATCATCTAATTGTTCAGTAGTTAGTTCAACATTGTGTATTGGTGAACCTAATTGCCTCAAAATATATGCTCGAAATTCAGTTTGATTCATTTAATCATTCCTATTTGTTTGAGAGTATTATACCCAACAATACCATCAACTGTTAAATTCATTTTCTTTTGATATTTTAATACAGCTTCAAAAGTTGATTTTCCGAATTGCCCATCAGTTGGAATTCGTAAACGTGCTTGCAAATCGCGAACTCTGTCACCTTCAGAACCAAATATCAAAATTTCACTCATCTTCTTATTTACTATAGATTCTATCCAACGATAAGGTATCAATAAATAATTAAATGATGTTTGTTCTAATGAATAAATATAATCATGAAACAATTTCCAATGACCAGTATTGCCTGAACGTTTTTTACAATCAGGATAGCCAGCTATTACTTGACACCCTGCTGATGCATGAGTTTTACCGCCCACATTCGCCCATGCTGCGTGTATATTATCGTTGAAATTGCCTAATTGAATATAATCATCAGAATCTATAACAGCGTTGTTTCTTGAGCGTCTAACAGGCTGTATTCGTGTTTGTCTTAATGCTGCATGTGAAGTATCAGGAGAAGGATTGTGAATGCCTTTAACATAATGTTTATAAAAGCCTAATTCAAGTTGATTAGCACCTTTACCATCTTTGTCTTTGGCACGTCTCAAATATTTATCATGCGGCGTAGTTGAACCATTGAGAGGCAACATTTTATTACCATCAATAACGATAAATAAACAATTCATTAATACATGATCAATTTTTTCTTCTTTGATATCTATTGATTCAACCCATTCACCATAAACAGATGATGAACAACCTCTGATTCCCACAATATGAGAATCAGAAGCTATATTCATCTTTTTCTTCAATGCGTCTATTGTTTTAACAGTTAGTTTCATAATTACCATTCCCAAGTTTTTTGCATTCCAATATAGCCACCGTCTTTTTTATTAATCACAACTTGAAAATCTTTCTTTTTGTTTTGATAAGTTAAAGACAAATGAACATTATTATTGAATTTAATTGGTTGTATATTGAAACCGCTTTTACCATATTTCACTTGGTCTAAGGCATATTTCAACTGACCAACTAAATCCTCTGAACCTACTTTTTTCCGATTTGACTCAACAGTTTATCATTAATAAATTTTTCGACACTCTGAGTAATAACAGCAGCAAATTTATCTTGAATATATTCAAAAACTGCATCGCCAGTGATATACTTTTTAAATGTTGCTATATCGGGAGACATTCTTTCCATTGCTATTTTTGCCATTTCACTAGCAATTTCTTTAACTTCTTTCATATCAATTTTACCATCATTTTCAAAAGCTTCTTTGGCCATCTGTTTGAGTTTATTCTGCTGAAGAGTGAGAATATCAACCAATATGCTTTCAAATTTATTCATAGCATCATTGATACGTGAAGAAACTTTTTCAGAAAGATTCTTTTCGGCCAGAGATTTAATAAATGATATAAGTGACGGTGCTAATGCGATTAAGAGAGTAAAAATTGATAACACGATTGCCAAACCAAGAGCAAAGAGTAACGTCGCACCATAAGAAGTGATTAGCGGTAAAAGAACTGTAGTCCAAAGATTTGATAACATAGTTAACCTCTTTCGTTTAAGAAATTTTCATTACATAATATATAGCTACTGAAGCGGGTAAGTTGGGTATATTGGATAGAATGAGATTATGAGTATGAATTCCATCACCAACAACACTAACATTGTGTTTATGATCACCTCCATAGGTGGTATATTTGCCACTATGTAAGTGATTTCGAGCTGAAAATGAGCCATAACTGCCACCACACACATTATCAATCATAGCTTCATTTGTCGATGCTTTTGATGAAGTATAATGCATGTGACTACCATCTGAAGAACATGTTGCGCTATGAGAATGAGAAGTTGAAGCTGTTAGAGTTTTTGAAACTGAGAAAGATACTTCACCGCCACCAGAACCCTTATCAGTATCATTTTCAGCACCTCTAATATAAATATCTCTTAAATTTGGTGTTCCATTTGTACCGTCACAAATCTGCCATCCAGCTGGTAATTCACTCAAATCTTTATACCATAATTTTATAGTATTAATTGGGTCAGAAATATTATCAGCAATATTTTGAATTAAAGTATTGTATTTATCATATATCCACTGTAATCTATTTAATAATGCTTGTGCTTGTTTATTACTAACACCTAATTGTGTGGAAGCGTCTATCCAATCACTTGTTTCAATCTTATAAACTGATGAAAATAATGATTCCGGTATCAAAAATGTATCAGCCATAATTTATTAGCTCGCTTTCATAATATAAAAAATGTTCATGTAAGGGGGTAACGGCTTATTTGTGTAATATAATGTTGTTGTAGGATGAGTGTGTGATTGTTCATCAAAAGTTATAGTGTGCTCATGAGCACCAGCAGCATTGAACGATATTTCATGTGTATGACTCATTGAGCATAATGAGGAACCGCCACCGCGCCATTCATATCCTTGATTGGACGGCGTATCAACCGCTCCACTCTGTACATCATAGTGATAATGGGAACCGTTTAACGGTGCTGTATATGAATAGTGTGTGTGACTCACACTAGTTTTACAAGTAAATATCGCTGCAAATCCTGATGTTGATTCACTTTGATTATATAATTGATCGTAATCAATACCAAGCGGAAATTTGTTTTTTAAATCGGGCATACCATTTGCACCATCACAAATTTTCCAACCTTCGGGTACAGTTTCTTGTGTACCCCACCACAATTTAATTGTTCCAAATGGCGCTATTGATGCTAAATATTGTGTTTCAAGTGATTGCACCAAATTATATAAATACTGTGTTCTATTTAATAATGCTTGTGCTTGTTTATTGCAAATGGCAGTATTTAAACCACCAATAGCAGCATCACTCGATTCTATTTTGTAGACGTCATCCCATCCAGCTGTTGCAATCAAATATGACATATTAAGATACCCTCATAATATAAAATAATGTGAGAGATGGATTTACCATTACACTATTATTATAGTCTATATCAACCCTATGTAAATGTTGTCCATTTTGGCTAGTTTCAAATGATTTATGAGTATGAGTATGAGTTGTGGAAACTTCAACAGAAGCATGAGTGTGACCGGTTGGGGCTGGATATGCTTTTCCACTTCTTGGTTTAAAGTTATAATAATATGCTCCATATTGGGGTCCGATACTGACAGTATGATAATGTCTTGACGTATTGTTAGATATTACGAAACGATGGGTATGAGCACCTCCCCAGCTTATTGATAAACTTGGATTAGTGCTATAAATATCGGTGCTCACAGTTTGGGGTAAAATATTTGATCCAACATTTTGTCCAAGAGAATATAAATTTCCAGCACCGATCACATATTTATTTTTTAAATTTGGTGTTCCATTTGTACCGTCACAAATCTGCCATCCAGCTGGTATGTTTTGTGAACCTCCAAAAAATAATTTAATTGTTCCTATCGGATCAATTGTTTCAATATTTATTAGAGCATCTTCCAACAATTGCTTTAAATATTCAGTTTTATTTAATAATGCTTGTGCTTGTCGATTTGCAACACCAACATCGCCAGCCATAATCCAATCTGATGTTTTAATTTCATAAACATCATCCCATCCTGGTGTTGCAACTAAGTTAGCCATATTATGTTAACCTCTATTAAGCTGAGTTTCTAAACTGAATTTTCCACCAACCATCAATAGTAACATCAACATCTTTTTCAATTGGGTGTGTTTTTTCGGGATTTCTCGAAAGCATTGAAAACATTTCTTGCTCTCCAGAAAGCAAACCAAATTGCCAAATATTGTAACCATTAAATTCAGCCGCATCTAATGTGAAATTAAATTGCACGTCATACGGTGCGCCAGTTCCATCATAAGTAACTGACGTAATTGATTTTGTGTATTTATTAGTGCCATCAAGATCAGTTTTAGTAACACCAACAGGATAATTGCCATCTGAAAAACGAATTTTTGTTAGTGCTTTATCAGCATAAGCACCCTGTTGACCGATCAATCTGGCCAATACTTTTGATGCATTATTAACGATTAAATTGTGTTCTTCAGTAGAAATTAATTCACCTTTTTTATAAACATTAAGATGAACAATACCACAGCAGTCACCCAAATTAAAATTATCTTTGCTCATAAATGACTCCATTTAAAAATTTTACTAATATTATATACTATCATTTAATATGATTTCAAAAGTTTCGACTAATGAACCACCATCATAAATATCAAAACTGAATTGTTCAAACGTGCCAGAATCAGCACCAGAGAAAATAACTGAACCATCATATTTAATTTGTCTATTATATAAATTTGGTTTTGCAGCTACAACATATAATTCTTGAGCATCAATATCACCACCAGATGAAATATCAGCTGTATCTCTCACATTCAAATCAGTTCGATATTGATCAGTTTGTTGTGGAATAAATATTCTATCAGGGTGACAATCATCAGTTGTTCTATCCATAACAAAAAAGATTTCACCTTCTGGCGATTCCATTTCAACTTGAAATTCGGGATAAAAGCCGCAAGGATTCAGTTTACTCATCATTGAAAGCAAGAATGTTTTATTAAAATCACCTTTAACTAAATAAGTATAAGGATTTTGATAAGAACGCCACACACCAGATTCATAGAAAGCTGCCCATAATGAGGGATCTTCTGTTATCTCAACCTCAACTCTTTCAACAAAGTTATCATCACCAAAGATATAGAATTGTGTTAAATAATTGAACGCAATATCAAATGATATTTTCTTGCCTTTATTTTTATAGAAAAATTTCGCAATATTCAAGAATGAACGCTTATTATCTTGCGTTAATTGTTGATAACGACTCATATCAAGAATATTATTGCAATACTGATCGAAATAATCAGAAAGAAATTTATCAAATATTTTATCAATATCAAGATTTTCATGAAGATTCAGAGCATCTATTGCTACTTCATAATCAAGAAAATCAACAAACCCATGCAAGAAATGAACAAACATAGGCTTATGCTTAGTAAAATAATCAGGTATTTTTGAATCAATAAAATATTTTAATTTCTTTGTTAATTCCATTAGAGATACTCCACTATTACTCGCTGATGATCTAAGAATGTTTCGCGTTGAACAGCTATATTCAATGGGTCATCTAAATCAACATCAAAGCTGATAAATTCTTGATTATCAAAAGAAAAAACATCATCAATTTCAAAATAGCCAGTATTGTAATTAATATATCCCCGTTCTACACCATCAACTAATAAGCCCCCCACACCATCATCACTAATTACTTCGCCATCGGGCCCAGTGCCGCTAACGGTGCTTGGTTCAATTGCATTAAATAATCTAATAATTGATTTAGCAAAAACACTAACAACTGGTGCAGAAGGTATTGTCGGATCCTCTTCAACTTTTAAAGCATGAGCACCACCAGCAACGAAATTAAAACTATTCAATTTCTCAACTACAATAATTTGCCTATCAGGAATAATTTTAATAATTTTGCCTCTTGGTGTATCAACTGCAATAGTTGTATCATAAAGAGTCTGGCCAACTTCATAAGTAACTGTCTCAACATCATACGTCAACTGAAACGATACTAATGGTTGACAAAAATGAACAGTTGCCGAATAAGTAACATCACAATAATCGACAAATGTGTATGATTTCAAAAAGCTGATCAATTCACTTCTGCTGAATTGTTTATTAAAACCAATATAATTTTCCATATAATGATTCATTGATAATTCAAACGTCTCTTTATCCATATCAAAACCACGAGTGAATTTCAATTGCACATGTGGCTGTAGTGCCATAATACTTGGTCTACGATACTTCCCAAACACTTGCATGAAGCGATAATATTCAAAATATTCAATAATTTGCTGTTGCTCTTCAAATGTTAATACGCCATATTGACAATCATCAAACAATTCATTCATGTTTCGTCTAACACCACTGAACACAAACCAGCCTTTATCAATCTTAGTAGTTGGTGTTAATATCTCAACAGGATTTTCATCATAATCTACATAATCACGATGTGAAGAATAAACGACCATATCTCCGAGAGCAGCATAAAGCGAAGTCTGCTTAATACGAAAATTATAATCATCTTCAGTTACACATCGGCCACCGGCAGAATAAAATAATGGTGCATTCTGAGAGATTGACGCACATTCTTCCTCATCAAGTCCATCTTTAAGATAATCAGATGAAGTGATTGATAAATAAGATGAATTGAGAAATGGTGTTACTGGTGTAAATGCTGAACTATAAGACAACCCATTATATGTTGCACCATTAGTATATAAATAATTCACTTCAATCAAATCATCTTCAGATGGAATATTAAAAAATCCTCTATCTTTATCAAAACGAATTTCGAAATTCAAAAGATAACGAATAAAGTAATTGTTGGCTAAGTAATAGTTACGATCTTCATAAACGTGATGCCACTGAACGCCATTAACATACAATGCAAAATTATCATTATCAACATTTTCACGATCTTCAAGTTTAAATGTTTCAAAATCTTTTCCTTCGTAAGTATGCGAATATGTTTTCCAATACCCTTCATAGACAATAATATCAGCTGAAGAATTGGCAGGTATTGTATAATCTTCAATAGTTGAGAGCTGAATCTGCCCCATCATAAAACTTGTATGAGCAGATATTGTTACATCTTCATCAGCAGAATTAACAACATTTAATGTCATTTTTGGGGCTGATTTTCGTCTTGGTAAATAATTCAATTGATATGCGCTTTTAAATACATTATCCTCTAATTGTGCTGTCGCAATAAACAATTCATTGGCCACAAAATTCAATACCGTATTGATATAAAAAACAACATAAGAAAGAAAATGAATCCAAGCAGAAATAGCAGCACCTTCAAAATTATAATCTCTTAATGCTGTTTGATTTGATAAAAATGTTTTTAATCGACTCTTGATAGATTCATAATCAACATCATAATATTGTTTTGCAGACATATTGATAAATCCTTATATTCTATTTAATTGCATATTCAAAGTCTGAATTTGATTCAGCCTCAGCATTTCATATATGATTTCAACATCATAATAGTTTTCTTCTAGATAAGGTGTAACATTGATTTTATTTACTTTGATTCTCGGTTCCCAATTTTCAAGAGCAACAATAATTTCATCTTTCAACTGCAATGCTGTTAATTCATTAATTTTTTCAAAGAGAATATCATAAACTCTTGAGCCATATAAAGGAACGAATTCACGCTCTCCGACTCGTGTTAAAATAATATCAATAATGGCTTGTTTAACAGAATCAGCATCTTCTTTAAAATCAATAGTGTTATATTGATTCATCAACATCTGAAAATCTATATCAACATAATTTGCAATAACCATTTAATTACTCCCAACATTCGTTGAACACGTATTTATAGTGCCTGTGAATACACCTTGAAATGCTGAACCCATCGTTCCCATCGGCATACCATTAGCAATATTTTTTGTTATTCCAACTAAGAAACCGACATGACCACAAGCACCCTGAACGATAGAATTCAGCTGTGATACAGGTAAACCATTGACAATAACTGTGCTGGCACCTGTATAAATTTGACCAATCATACCACATTCACAAGCGACACAAAAGCCTGAACCTTGATCAGTTAAACGTGCTAATAACATATTTACTCCCTAATTCAGTTGAACAAAAGCACCAGTAATTGTCACATTGGCCGAACCAGTTATTCCAATTGAAGTGCCTGAAATATTACAGGGCCCTGCACTTGTAACATTTAGTGTTCCTGCACCTGTTGATGTTAAACTAACTGTTGATGCTGATGTTAATGTGAGTGAGCCTGTTGGATTAATTGTGCAAGCACCTGTTGGATTGATTGTGCAGGCACCTGTTGATGTAATTGTTAATGTTCCATTTGCAGTCAATTGAGTATTAGCACCAGTGATTGTTAAATTGCCTGTCGAATTAACTTTTGTTTCGCCAGTTGATGTTAACTCAACATTTTGTGATGCTGTTATCTTAGCTGTTTTTGTTGCTGTGATTTCAGTATTATCAGTTGATTGTATCAATACTTTCTTTGCAGATGAAACTGTTAAATTTTCAAGAGCATTTACAATTAATGTTTTTTCAGCTTGTATTTCGGATGCTGCTTTGAGTGTAACAAGTGCCTGATCAGTGCATGTAATTGATGTTTTCTTTTCACAACTAACACCTAAATCACCCTGACAATTCAGTAATGTTGAACCCTTTACATCTATAACTGCATCACCATCAACTTTGACAGTTAATGAGCCTTTGATATAAACATTTTTATTCAATAATGTTATATCATATTCGTTGCCAACTGTTTTTTTGACACGATCACCAGCGGGTCCTATTTCATCATAAGTTCCTGTTGGATGATAAACGTGAATTCTTTCGCCACCCGGTGTTGAATCTATTTCTATAACATGGCCACCCGGTGTCTCAATAACACGATTATGTGGATATTCAGCTTCGTATGGTGGGTCAGGTTCTTCAATAGCTGTTCCTACAATATCCCAACTTGTTTTATTATCTGTTTTTGTTTTAACACATGTTTCATCTAAATTTTCAGCACGAGCTAATCTTGAAATAGAACTTTCATCTTTATATTCTTCAGAGGGGTGCTGTTCTGTTGGGTCACTAAAGCCCATCTGAAAATTAGGCATTTCGTCTAAAACAAACGGCATCACAGCGAAGTAAAATGGTTTTTGATGATATTGATCAAGAAAGAAAACAAACACTCGTGTACCCGGTAATATAGTGCTGAAATCAGATATTCCATCTATAGATGAATTTGATATTGGCATGGCTGGCAAAGACCATGGTAAATCATCAGTTGAAAGAAACTGAATATTATTTTCTGATGTTCTATTCTCAGTATGAACACCAAAAATACGAATCTTTAAACGCCCAAGCTTTAAAGGGTCATTATTATCTTCAACTATACCAATATAAAACATTGTTAGCCCACCTTAGCATTATTAAAGAATGCATTTTTGAATAATCGAACATTCTGCATATAATTATTATTCGATTGAATTGTATGTTTAATCTGAGTAATCAACCATCTGTTTTGAAAGTGATGGTTGATTAAAGAATTGTCTGAGCTTGGCATATTAAACACAACAATGTCACCAATTTTACGAGCAACAGAACCGGGCATTTGACAAATAACATTATAATTATGTAATGTTTGCATCATCATGTTTCTTTTTAAATCCGAATCAAAATCATTGTAATAAGCCCCAACATCATTAAGACTACTTGACATAAGCGGATTAAAAACTTTATTCTGGCCTAATAATGGTATTTCGTCACCAAACATTTCATCTAATGATTTCTGATCTTTTTGAAACGAATAATTTTCAATACTTGGCTGATATACTGTCTGGCCAAAAGCTTTCATTTCATACAATCGTTGCAAATTGAAATACTTATCAATAGTGTATTTCAATACTGCTAAGTTCGAAAGACGTGTTTCAAAATTTGTGTGATTGATAAATTGCTGAACTGGTTCTTGAGCTAAGAAATATGAAAGTTTATTGAATCTATAACCCAAACTTGATTGAAAAAACATTAAATCTTCATTTTGTGAACATAAATAATCAATAATTTGATTCATTGTCCAAAAATTAGATGTAAAATTCATCATATTTCCTAGAAAGGGATAAATAGCATCAACTTTTGATTCAATATCAGATAAAATGCTTTGAATAATTGTGGTAGTTGAATCTTCAAAATGTTTTGAATAACGAATTTGCTCTGAAAATATTGCATCTTCACACACAAGTTTTAAAATCACAGTAGGGTTTTTATGCATTTCATCTGAAACAGTCATTTGTGGTAATACAGAATCAACAACCATATCAATAAATCTTGCTGAATTTTCAAAATTATCTGAAAAGGCAATTAAGACACGTTCACCACCAATGATTGGTAATGATTTCACAAAATCATTTGTATCATTTAAAGCAAGTATGCCTGTTAAATATTTCTGAAAAATATCTTCATATATTTCAATCGTTGTGAATGAACGTGACAAATCAATAGTTTCACCATTCTTTGATGTGATACTAAGATTATAAATAATAGCTGGATTTAAGCTATTGTTAATGCCTATCATATATTATTTCCTCTGACAACTGCCCATTTGAATCTCATACCAGCTTCGCCAGAATTATAAATTCGAATTTCGGTTTCAGAAACAGCTTTGAATGCTATATCACCAACATATCCTAATTCTTCATAATTATCATCAATAATCGGCGTAACCATTACACAAATATTGGATGAATGTGATAGCTCTTCATGCTCATCAATAGTAATAGTTACAAAATCATCATAACCAACAAATGTATCTATACCATGAAATAAAGGTTCTTCAATAACGAACCATTTGTATCTACCTTCATAGCCACTTGAATAAATTTCAAATGTGTTCTTATCAATCATTTTATAACCAATATTACCAATATTACCAAGCTCATCTATAGACTTAGGATAAGGCACGATAGCTATGCAAACATCTTCAGGATTTTCTATTTCTTCACCATAATCGCGAACATTGATTTCGTGTGCAACATCACCCGGTGCAAAACCATCATTCGTTTGACCTGTATTGAATACTCTATAAACAAACTGTGTTCCTGATAAACCGCTATTCAAAATATCAAATGTTGATGGTGAAGTAACTTTATAGCCAATTTCACCATCATTACCAAAACGTGTCCATCTTGAGAATATAGGCGAAATAAGCACTCGTGTATTAGCATAGTTAGCAAATGTATAGGGTGATTCTATAGAAACAGCTTTTGCATAGCCACCAAGCTTTTTGAATGTTTGAGAAGAATTTGAAAGAAACATAACCCAGTAAAATTTATTGCCAGCTGTTCCTGTATTATAAACTCTCATTTCATTCTTATCGAAACATCTATATCCAAAACGACCAATTAATTGAAATGTATTCAGATTTTCGACAACAGGTGTTATCATAACAGCTATATCATCTTCAGTTTCAATGTTTTCATTGTCTGGCAATACTACCGATGTATAAGTATCTGCACCAGAGAAATAGCCATCACCCATCGCAATAATTTCGCCATCAGCTGAATATTCCATATCATCTTCAGATAACACAATATAATCAAACGCGATATCTTCTGTTCCTGTATTATAAACACGAGGATATAGATAATTGCTACGGATACCCATTCTACCTAGTGTTCCGAGTTGTTCAGCTGTTGGCTTGCCAGTCAGATGAATATGATAATCATATTTATACCCAGGAACATCTAATTCAGTGAAAAAACCTAAGCCTGATGTTAATTGTTGATCGTCTAAATCAACCAATACACCATGTGTAACTCTCGGCAAATCAGGCAAGTCTCTTAAAAAATTATTGCCTTGATAATAATTCATCTGATATGATGATTCTGAATTAATCAATGGTTTATCTTGAAGAGCTAATAAGAAATTAGTAACAAAATTACCCAGATATTGAGGCTTAACTAATTTAATAACACGCTTTGCATCAGCTTCACGCAATAATCTATCAAAATAATCAGCATATTTTGTTGAATTAAATACATATATAGGATCAGGTTCTTGAAATACGGCATAAGTAAAAGTCATGGCCACTTCAAGAGTATTTTCCATGACAATCTTAAAAGAATTACTTGATATTTTTTGATACCCATAATCTCCCAAACCTTCAAGTTCCCAATCTTCAGCACTAGGAACAATCATTACAACATAAGGTGCAGCAGATTCATTAGAAAAGAATATTTGCTTTTCTGTTTTACCAGATGAAATCATCACAACACCAGTCTGAATTAAACTATTTGTAAACTTTGTTTCTGTGGCAATATCTTCACAAATTTGTTCGATCTGTTCTGTTGGTAATGGTGTATCAAAATTGATATCATGTAAATTATTCAATAAAGCAATAACCCACCAATAATTAGTTGAACCATAATAATTTTTGGCTATTGTTGTCAGTGTTTCAAAATCTTTGATTCTGTATTCTATAAGCTGATCATCTTGAATAGTATCAACTACAATACGCCTGAATATATTGCGAAATTGTTTATTTTGAATTTCAACTATTGGGAGATTTTCGAAATATCTCATAATTAAATCCTTGCGTTAACAGTATCTTTTGTAATGCGTTTTAATTCTCTCAGACCGATATTGACTTGAACAGCTGATAATTCACCGTCTTGATGTGTTCTCATATTTCCGAATGGTGCATAATTGATATTTAACGAATAAACACCACATAAGCCAGTCTTATAAACTAAGTTATTAAACTGTGTATAAACAGCAGCTTCACAAATATTCGGAAAGACTATAATCGTTTCTTGATAATTGGGCGATGTAATTAATTTTAAATGATCAACAATCTCTCTTATTTTTAAAGCTTCAGTTTTGTTTTTGGGCATCATATTAATTAAATATTCAAACTGTCGGAACCCGCAATTATCATACGATTGAGCCACAAAATCATTTATTTTTTTACCAGCTGTAAATTCAATAGCAGACGCTACTGCTTGTCCAATATCAAATTTATCTATAAGTGCTCTGGCCATTTTTGCAAATCCAACACCAGCTAATCTACTATAATCAATTGTTTCATTCCAACTATGATCAAAAGCCTCTTGAATTGTAGTTTCAGGCATAGAAAGAAAAAATTCACTTGAAATATCTTTATGCATCAATAATCTTCCTTCATCTTTATTATCACCAACAGCTTGCCAATCATAAAAAGTGAGCTTCAAAAAAGGTTGTTGAAAATTAAACCCGCCAGCAGGAAGATATTCTTTACCATCTAATTCAAGAGGAAAAACTAATCTTTTATATTCTTTTGATGCCATATTAACAACCTTGATATAAAATTATAAGAGTGTAGGGATTTTTATCTCCCTACACTCTTATTTACTTAGTTAATCAAATCTGATTAAGCGGGAAGGTTAGTGATTTCGATCTTTCTGAAATAATTTTCAGCACCGAACGGATTATCAGTCAGAGCATAGCGCATTCTGAAGAAAATTCTCGGCTGATCAGATTCTTGAGTTACACCCTGAGTAATCTTGAGCGGAACATAAGGACTATAGAATACACCAGCGTCTACTTCGCTGTTGCCTTTATAACCCATCAGAATATGAGTTGCATCAGTGTGAATGTCAACGAATACTTTCATATAACCATTAAACATGCCTACAAAAGCTGAACCAATAGGATCAACATTAGAGGTATCAAGTCTACCACTCATTTCGAGAGCAGTTAGAGTTGAAGTATCAACGATCATGAAGTTACCCTGTCCACGTCTGGTAGCTTTCGCAATTTCACGAGAGGTGCGAGAAATCTTAGCAGCGAGGTTCTGATACTTTTCTACTTCCCAACGACCATCAGCAGTATTATAATTCCAAGTGCTAGTGCCACCAATAATCGCTTTAGCTTCAACCAGGTCGATGAATTCACGATTCAGTTCAACGATGATTTCTTCTGAGCCAACCTGAGTAAACAGGCTAACTGCATCAAGACCATGACACGACTGAAGGTCTTCCGCCATTTCACGAGTGTAACTTGATTTCATTTTTCTGCTAACAGCGGTTGCAGTTGCTTTTTCAATGGTTACACCGATTTCTTTCATATCAGTTCCAAGAGCTTCACCAACGGCAGTAGCTACAGAACCAGTATAATTCGAGAAAATGGTCTTATAAAGAGCTTCGTTCGAAGTCTGGGAAACTACAGTAGCACATTCAACTGCAAAGTTTTCAGCGTTATCAAGAGAATCAAGAGCAGCAAATCTCAGAGTTGTGGGATTAGAAGTAATCTCAACCAGAAGTTTGTTACCTTCGATGTGGCGAACTTTACCGGTTACTGCATTAGCAGTCTTAGTAATCCAGCCACCAACAGTAAACTGAGTGCCATCACTAACTACGAGAACCTGAGAATTAGCGCGTTTGATCGGAAGAGCTTCGGTGTTAGCATGAACAGCACGAAGAGCAAAAATCAAACCTGACGGGGTAGAAAGAGGCTGAACACCAAAAATTTCCATACCAATCAGAGAAGGAACAATACGTCTGAGCATCGGGATCAGAATCGGCTGAAACTGGGCTATATCACCACTAGCACTAGCTTCAAGAACCAGCTTTTCCAGCTGTTCAAGTTGCATGGCAAGCAGATATTTATGAGAACTTTTTACAGCTGGCATAGTTTCTTTCAGAGTATCGAAACTTTCATCTTTGCATTCGATAACTGTATTCCACTTTTTCAGCAGCTTTTCCGGCGATTCAAATTGAACATTTTTATTAACTTCCATTTTTAAACACTCCTTAAAAATTATTACCTATTGTTGAATTAAACTTATATTATCTGCTTCTCATTTTACCGAGTTTTTTCAGATAACTAGACACTTTACTACGCTCTTCTTTCACGTTTTCATCTTCTTTTTCATCATCTTCATCTTCATCTTCATCTACTTGATCACGAACTTCATCTTTTTTCTTTTCATCTTCATCTTCATCCTCATCAACTTCGTCTTTATCCTTCAATTCTTCATCTTCATCTTCTTTTACTTTTTTGGCTTTTTTCGGCTTTTTGGCCTCAACTACGGTATCAATCATGATATTCAATTTCGATTTGAAATCATTTACTGATTCAACTACCAGACCACTCATCAGATTCATCAGACGTTCTTTAGAAACTTCTGACAGACCTTCAGTAGCTTTCATAAAAGCAATAGCCTTTTGAGTTTCTTCAAGTGCCTTTTCCAGTTCAATGTTCTTATTTACTGAAGAATTATATTCACTCATCAGCTGATCATTCTTTTCACTCATCTCTTCAATTACCTGAAGATTTCCTTCTGGCAGTTTGATTCCATGAGATTCAAAAACTTTCTGAATGCCATCAATAATTTTAGTTGCTTTTTCAACTACGATTGAATTCTGAATTGCAACTTTATTTTCAGCTACGAATTCTTCAACTACATGTTTCAGATAGTCATTGAGCTGATTCTTAGTAGCTTCATTCTGTTCAGATACGATTTCTTCAAACTTAGCATCGTATTCTTCCAGCATAGCTTTTTTTGCAATTTCAAATTTCTTTTCAGCCGCTTCCATTACCATAGCTTCAAAAACAACAGAAATTTCTTTCTTAGCATCTTCAGTCAGAACTTCTTCGGATACATATTTTTCGAAAACTTTATTCAGATTTTCCATTCTAATTAACTCCTTAATAATTCATTCAGTCTTATTTACTCTTTTTAAAAAGAGCATCGAAATATTCCCGAAATACCTTTTTAACAACATCATTCTTTGTTTTATTATTCATATTTGAAAATTGATTTTTTGCTGAATCAACAATTTTATCGAAACCTTTGGCCTCAACAATTAAACCATTTTCATAGACCCAATCTTTTTCCTCTAATACGCCTTGTATGAAAGCATCTGGTGCAGACGGGTCATAAACTACATCTGATAAAGTAATAATCTTTCTGCAATGAGTTTCTGTATAACCGGGTTTCTTAACAAGCTTTGCTAATGCTCTTGAAGAAAAACCAAGTTGAACTTCATTATTCAACAGATTAATAACTATATCGCCACATGGCGTTCCTGCTGTCGGTTTTGCCTTTAAATAAACATCATTACCATTGATTTGCAAATCAGTAAACTTGCAAGCAATTCTTTCAAGATTTACTTTAATCTGCTCTTCTGGAGTCTGAGGATGATTTAATTCACCAACTGCACGATTCTTTAACAGATATTGTTCACAATAATTCTGCAATTGTTCAATCATTGGTTCGCGAACATATATACGTTCATTACCATTCTTCACAGCCATCTGAATTCCAATGCCCTCAATTACCCACGATTTTTTTCCATCAACTTCTTCAATCGTTGGTTTAATTGATTCACAAGTAAATTCTCTGACTAACTTTAGAATTTCCATTGATTTGATCCTATCTTATTTCTCATCAATGTTAGCTTTTTCAATTTTCAGAGATTTGAATCCCTTTTTCTCTAATTCTTTCATCTTTTCACTAAGCATTGATTTATCATTAGCTTTCGGAGATTTGAACGGTTTGCCATCAGGATGCTTGCCAACGATTCTGAAAAGAGGTTTATCAAGATCAACTTCATATTCCATCTTTACTTCATCTTCTTCATCTTCTTCATCTTCTTCATCATTTTCTTCTTGCATCTTTTTTGAAGCTTCGAGTTTCTTCTTTTCAGCTAACTTTTTAAGAGCCTGTAAACGTGCATCACCAGTTAATTTAGACATATCAACAGCTTCCATTTTAACTTTCGGTGATTTAAGAGGGTCACCACGTTCAATACTGTCATCTTTTTTGCTAACGTCAACATCAGCCATGAATTCATTCAAATCCATTGCAATCTTTTCTTTGGCTTTTTCATCAGCTTTATCAAAGCCATTAGCTTTCAATTCTTTATAAAAATCTTCATCTTCTTTTTTTACTTTGAAAGTCTTTGATTCTTCACCCACTTTAAATTTCAGAACCATGTTATCTTCATCATCAGATTCAATAGCGAAAAGATGTGCATCTTCAACATCATCACTATTCTTCAGAGGTACAGATATTGTTTCTTCAACAATACCAAACCGAGCCAGAATCTTGGTCACTTCTTTAGCTTCTTTTTCACAAACGTTATTTAATTCTTCAACAAAAATTTCATTGAAAGTTTGTTTGAAATCAAAATAATTTTGTTCAAGAGCAGAATCGAACAATTGTTTAATCTTATTCTTCATAAGTCTGTTTTTCTCCATTTTCATCAAGATTTTCATCATTATTATTTACTTCAGATTCTTCAGGCGGTGTTTCTTCCGCTATTTGTTGCTTAATCATTTCAATTTCATCATCAGTTCGCCTTAAAATGTTCTTATTTATATACTCTTCAGAAAAATACTTCGTTTTATATTGTTCTACCTTATCTAACATTTCAACTCTACGTTCTAATAATGCCAATTCTTTGCTTTCAATCCAATAAGAACTTTCATTCCAAGTATATCGAATATCATCTTCAAGAATATTTTGCCATTCATCTATTGTCACAATATTTTTCATAACCAAATGAATTTTCAGTGCTTGTGTAAACATATCTGAAAATTTTGATCTGAGCTTTCGACAAAAACGATTGAACTTTAATTCTTCACGAGAAAATTCATTATTTCCAAAATCAATACTCGGTGCATTATCATTATCTGCTCTGGTTGAAGGTATTTTTAATGCTTTCCAAGCACGTCTTTTGAAATACAGAACATCGGTAATTTCACCTAACTGAGCACCACCAGATATACTCTGAACTTCAGTTCCTTTAGTGCCCATTCTCGGTAGCCAATAATCTTCTAACATTGTCATGATTGACTTTGATTGATTAATGGCACCTGTGGTTGTATCGTATGTTAAGCGAGTTTTGAATTTATTCATCAGCTGTTTTACATACTGTTCAGCCTTAGTCTGGCCTAATCTACCAACATCAATATAGAATGCACGTCTTTCTGGTGCTCTCGTGAAACGATAAACAACCATTGAATCTTCAAGTAATTTTAATTGATTTGCAGGTTTAATAGCTTTATGTAAATGAGATATATAATACTTATTCTTTGCATCAGTTAAGCCCGATGGAACAAATATAATATGATCATCAGATACTAAGTAATCTTTCGGAATATCTTTCGGGTCCCTGAAAACACGCCTCAAATACTGTTCACTCTCATCTTCAGAAATATAGTAGAAATATTTGTTTTGAGCTTTATCATAAAATCTGATAATTTTATATGGTGAAATGTGATGAAAGCCTACAATACCATCTTTTTTTGATTTTGTAAAAAGGGGCTGAAGATAATAACGACCACATATATACCATTTTCTGAAATATTCATCAGCTTTTAAATCAAATTTCAAGAGTCTTTTAAGATAATTAAATTCATCAATGATTTTCTTTTTTGTTGATTCAGATAAATCAACTAAATCCAAATTCAAATCAATGACTGGATTAGTATCATCCATCACGATAGCCTCATCAACTATTTCATCAATAGCTTCCTCAACAAAATCTAATAATGCAAACTGACTATATTGATGAATCAGCTGTGCTATATTTTCAAATTCGACATCGAAATTGAAAAACGTGTGATTTATTCCACCTTGCTGAACTAAATCTTTTGATATTTCATTGAATTCAGGAATCTGTGGTTGATGAATAGGCTCAAAGCCCAACTTTTGCTGTATAAAGCTAGGCAGTATATCTTTGAAAACTTCCAAACGTTTAAACATAATTAAATTCCTTAATTAATTCTCTTATATATTTACTTTTTACTCGTACCACGAATACCGCCAGTTTTCTTATAAAATTTACTCATCAGTGTTTTATAAATGTATTCTTCACCAGCTTTTTTAAATTTCGGCATAACATTTTCAACAATCTGATCATAATTCTGATTGTCGAACATCTTCACTTCACTTCTGATATGTGAATATAGATACGTTCTAATACATAGATACAGATAGCCCAATGGTGCTTTTGCTGATTGAAAAGCTGACTTAATATCTTTATACTGTATTCTCTTTTTCCATGAAAACTTTTTCATCAGTTCTTTGGCTAATGAAACACGCCACGTATAAGGAACATAATGCAAATTGAGTCCGAGCCATCTATCGCCTTGTTTGCCAATTAAAACAAACATTGGCAGAACATCATAAAAAGGCAATTCATTTTTCCATTTGGGATCATAGACCATAAGATACATCGCGCCCAAATTTGCTTTGAGCGGATTTTTCACTGTTGTCGCTTCCATGTGTTCACGACCTTCAATGATATCTAATAGCTTTTGAACTTGTTTTGGTAGAGATGCCATATTATTCCTTATTCAAAAAATAACTAATTTCTTGCACTTTTTGACAGATATAACAAGGGTCAATTTCTTCACAACATTCATCAAGATATTGAATGCCAACAAAACCAGTTACATTTTTATCTTGCTGAATAATAGGTATCTGCAAATAATGATCAACACCTTGATTTCTCAGTAATATTTTACCAAAACACTCTGGCATTCGTGATACATTATATTTATAAACACCAAAAGGTGATTTACAGCCATTGCCAGTTATATCGCATGATGTTCCTTGCAATCTTTCACAATATTTTTTCATCTTATTATCGAATATTGCAGTAATTGTATCCCATATTGTAATAGCCATCACACCTTGCATATTCAATGACTCATAACTAACCCCACTAGCACATATTTCGTATGTGCGTGTAATTTTCCAAATCGGCTTATTATTTGAGAAAACTGCACCATTATGAAATTGATCAATAAATACACGATCAGCACCGAGCTTTGTTCTTAGCTCTATTAAACGCTCAAAAATTGAATTAAATTCATGGTTAATCTGTTCACCTTCAAATTTTTCTTTGAACCAGTGAGAAAACCATTTTGTTAACATTTCGGCAAAACCCTTCTTAAAACAGCTATAGAGAAAAGCTACAGCAGCCATAATTGAAAGACCAATTATTTCGTAATATTCCATTCTACAAAGCCCGTTTCTGTTAGAATTTTAAAATCGGCACCACGTTCTACTGCAATCTTCTTAGCAGCATTCCATTTCGATTCATTCACAATATAATTATTTACTGCATAACAATAACTCTTTGTTTTTCTATTATTCTTCTTTGGTGGTTGCACTTGCTGAAACGGTTTAATTTCAATTAAGCACTCATGAATTTTATCTTGCTTATCTTTATATTTAATCCAAACATCAATGAAATATTTGTGCATTCTATTATCTACTGGATTATGATAATAAATCACAACTTCTTCACACTTCCATTGAATTATTGACGGGTGAACATCAAAATATTTGAACCATTTGAGTTCTAATCCTGACCGATAAATCAAAGACTCCAAATTACCAGAATATTTTTCTGGATTTGTTGGAGTGAAAAAGCCTTGATTATATTTCGATTTCGAATTTAATTTCGGCTTTCCTTTGAAAAATCGGTCAGAATGTTTCATTTATTTTTTAATTTTTTATAAAAAAGATTAGAAACATCACCAATCAAAGATTGAAAATCAGCTTTAATCTTTTTCACTTCTGAGCCAAAATCATCACTTTCAAGATTTTTAATGCCTGAAAATGTTAGTGATAAATCATCATATAATTCACCAATTTTCTTAGTCAGCTGTTCTTTCGATACTTTTTCTTCCGACACAATCTTTTCCAAATAATCTGAAAACTTCTTCATAATTAACTCCTATAATCTTTCGTTAAGACATCATACTTTTTAACCGGAAACTTTTCTTTCTCATACATCTCTAATCGTTCAAATGCATGTTTAAACATAATGTTATAATTATCATTCTGCATAATTACATCAACAATATCAAACAGCTGCATCATTTCTTTACTGTCTAATTTTCTCAGACCTCGGCCAATACTCTGCAATGTTGTTATTTTTGATTTTGTTGATTCACCAAAAATAATATTGTGCAGGTTTTTAATGTTAACCCCTGTGGCAAAGACTTGATAGCCAGCAACAATAATGGCATTGTTATGCTTTTCGCATATCTTCCTAACTGATTCACGCTGTTCTTTTTCTGTTGCACCAGTCACCAAAAACACTTGTCGGTCAGTGAATTCTTTCTTCATCTGATCAAACAATTTAAAACCAAACTGACTATTACGCCTGAATAATATCAAAGTATTTTTCTTTTGCTTTCGGCAAATAGAACATATAAAATTTCGCTTATAATCTTTTTCATTGATAAACGCTATCTCATGATGATAAATTGAAGCTTTTGTATCTCTCTCTTGCAAAAATGCGTCTCTCTCTAATTGTTTTCTTTCTTGAAAAAACAACTTTGCATCA
>Ga0116144_10000605_pt1 | contig 48061 bp, 32 predicted proteins | sample AD_UKC035_MetaG_FD_89746 | JGI IMG/M metagenome (GOLD analysis project Ga0116144, IMG submission 89746) | Active sludge microbial communities of municipal wastewater-treating anaerobic digesters from USA - AD_UKC035_MetaG | ecosystem: Engineered > Bioreactor > Anaerobic > Digestate | place: USA...
ATCGGCGCGGCGCAGCGCATCCACCAGCACCAACGGATGCTGAGTGCGGCAGATTTCGTCGAATACGTCCCCCGGGCGGATAGGGACGCGCCAGGAGAACACGGATTTGTTTTCCGGGAAGCCTTGCACGGCGACCGTCTTCAGGAAATCGCCGTCGCGCAGGAAGATGGTGCTGCGATCGTGCGGGACGACACTGAGCAGTTGTTGCAAGATGAGTTGGAAGGTCTCCTGTTGGCTGGATGGTCGGGCTAAAGCGCGGCCAAGTCTGTACAATGTTTCGGCAAGGTGTTGATGATACCGTTCTTGTTCATGGATACGGGCGTTCTGAATGGCAAAGGCAATTTGTTCTCCCAACAGTTCCAGCGGGGAGAGATCGGCTTGTTCAAAGGCATTCGCCTGATCGCTTTGCATGTCCAAAACTCCCAATAACTGATCTTTGATTTTGATCGGCAGGGCCAGTTCGGCTGCGGTGTCGGGCATCAAGTCCCAATGGATGAAGCGCGCATCTTGGGCGGTATTGTCCACCCGCGTGATCTGCCGGTGGCGGGCAACCCAACCGATGATACCTCGCCCCAGTTTGACGGTGGTTTCCCGGCGCACGGCCAGATGTCCAGCTTCGCCGGCGGCGGCGTGGAGAACGAGTTCGGTTTGCGCCCGGTTGAGCAGGAATATGCCCACGTAACTACAGCGGTAATGGGTATTGATGAGGTCGGCGATTGTATTCAACAGCTCGTTCAGAGGTAGTCCGGCATTGAGTTGTTGTCCGACCAATAGATTGGCATCCATCTGTTCGGTGCGGCGGCGGAGTTCGGCGGCTTGTTGTTGATTGCGCTGGTGGAGGTGTTCCGCGCGTTCGTAGGCTGTGCGCCGTGTGCGATGGGCTATGACAGCAAGCCCGGTGGCGCACAGTAGCCCGAATCCGGCATAAAGCCACGCCGCATTGCCCGTGTAGGTCGGCGCGGCCAAAGCCCAACTGCCCAACGCGGCTAGGATGAGGACGGTCAGCCATTGCGACGAGAGCGTCAACAACCCGGCGGCGATGATGAGCAGCGCCACGTGAAGGGTCTGTTGGATGTCGTGACTGAGGTAGAGGAGGGCCAGGTGGTTAATGAGCGCCAGGCCGAATTGTATGGCCAGCACTGCGTGCGCATCCCGCGCTTGAGCCGGGCGGGCGCGCAGCGCGGCCCAAAGTCCGACGGAAAGCAGGGCTGAGGCGAGGGTCAGTTGGAGTAGGGGGGGCAAAATGTCCGCCGGCAGACTGAGGGCGTGTAGTATCGCCAGGGCTACATAGTATCCGGCAGCAACCAGCGCGATGGTTTGCAGTTGGTCGTGCAGGATATGGTTGAGTCGTTGTTGTAAATTGTCGAGTGCGGTTGTTTCGTTCATGCCTGCTTTAAGTCGGTGTGTGTGAAGCTGTCGGGCAGCAACTGTGCCAGGGTATACGTTCGATAATGGTCGGAAACATCCGCCACGAAGATGGGCAGTTCCGGCGCGCCGAACTCGCGGAGCACCTGTCGGCATGAGCCGCAGGGCGTGCCGCCATTGCGCGTCACCACGGCCACCGCGCGGAGGTTGTGCGCGCCTTCGGAGATCGCTTTCGTGACGGCGACGCGCTCGGCGCACAGGCATAGGGGATAGACGGCATTCTCAACGTTGCAGCCGGTGAAGATTTCGCCGGCGTCGGTCAAAACGGCGGCGCCTACCTGGTAGTGGGAGTAGGGGGCATAGGCGCGATCATACGCTGTCCGCGCTGCGGCAATCAGACGTTCTGGATCGATCTCACCCATAGCTCCTCCGCGATGTGTGCTTTTCACTGTGTGGTTGATACCTGATTTTCCTGGATATATGTCTGGACAGCGTTCTCGTACATCGTTTGCGTAATAATGACCTGATCTGCCGTCGAGTCGGCAAGGGCGTGTGAATTAAATCCGCTCGTTCTCAGAAACTGCGCTAGGTCATCCCATTCTCTTCGCACAGGACGGTGTGGTTTTGTGGTTCGTTCGTAAGCAGAAAGCGTCATCTGGGTTGGATGGTAAAACCCATCCTGTTCTCTTATGTAACCTGCCGCGCGCAGTCGAACCAGACCGTCTCTCAATTCTTCGTAGGTCAAGATCGCGTGATTGATATAATCTGCCGCTCCTATGATAGCGCGAAGGTCTGCGCCTTTTTCACATCTACTATATAAGATTGCCAACAAAATCCAGGCATCCGACGTAAACTCTGACGGATTGCTCATAGGTTAGTTCTCTTCTTGCGTACTGTCGCTCACGCGCTTTTTCGCTGATCCGATCTCTTGCTCACTCGCTCTCATCTAGCTTCTTGCGCGGACGCGCCGGGACGCCGTAGACCAGCGTGTGCGGCGGCACATCGTGCGTGACCACCGACCCCGCGCCGGTCTTGGCCCCCGCGCCGATGTGTAGCGGCGCGACCAGCAGCGTGTCCGAGCCGATGAAAACGCCCTCTTCCAACACAGTCCGGTGCTTGTGCTGCCCGTCAAAGTTGCAAGTGATGGTGCCCGCGCCGATGTTGACGTTGGCGCCGACTTGCGCGTCGCCGAGGTAGCTGAAGTGCCCCATCTTCGCGCCCGGTCCTAACGTCCCGTTTTTGATCTCCCCGAAGTTGCCCATGTGCGCGCCCTGGCAGAGATGCGCGCCCTTGCGCAGATGCCCAAAGGGACCGATGGCGCTGTCATCTTCCATCACGGCCTCTTCCAGCACGGACGCCAGCACCTTGCAGCGGTTGCCGATGGCGCAGGCTTCAATAATAGTATTCGGCCCGATGACGCAGTCTTCCCCGATGGTCGTCGCGCCGCGCAGGTGCGTGTTCGGCTGGATAACGGTGTCTTGCCCAATGGTCACGTCTGGGTCAATGTAGGTCGTGGCCGGGTCCACGAGCGTGACGCCCGCCAGCATCCACTGCCGGGCGATGCGCCGGCGTAGGGCGGCTTCTGTGGCGGCCAAATCCACGCGGGTGTTGACGGCCAGCGCCTCGTCCGGGTCGGCAAAGGGGATGCCGGCGACGCGCCGCCCGGTAGCAGTTGCCAGCTCCACCATATCGGTGAGGTAATATTCGCCCTTGCGTGCGCTCGGCTGGAGCTGCGGCAGATAAGCCCAGAGGAATTCGGCGTCGAAAATGTAGATGCCGGGATTCAGCTCGCGGATGGCGAGTTGCTCCGGTGTGGCCTCCGGTTCCTCGATGATGCCTTGGATGTAACCATCCGGCCCGCGCAAGATGCGCCCGAAGCCGCGCGGCGTGTCGCTGATGATCGTCATCATGGCGATGGCGGCGTCGGTCTCGGCCTTGAGCGTGACGAGTTGGCGCATGGTGTCCGCGCGCAGCAGCGGGCCGTCAGCGTAGAGCACCAACACCTGATCGGCTTGCCCTTCGAGTAGCGCGCGCGTCTGCATGACAGCGTGCCCCGTCCCCAGGCGCTCGTGCTGAACCGCGTAGCGCGCACGCTCGCCGCCCCAGGCGCGAATCTCAGCTTCCATCTCCGGGCCGATCACCAACACCGGCGGCTCGGGGGTCAGCTGGGCTGCTGTCTCAAGCGTGTAGGCCAACATTGGCCGGCCCGCCAGCGGGTACAAAACTTTGGGGATTTTTGACTTAAAGCGGGTGCTTTTTCCCGCTGCCAGAATGGCGATGCTCAGGGACATTTTTATATCCTCTTGTGGTTGTCAAGATAGATTCATTATAGCATATTTCACCAGGTGGTACTGCGAGAATAGGGCGTGTGACGTGCGTATCAGGAACGCTATGGCGTGCAAATTTTCGTTGATCGTTCTCTTTTAGATTCTAGCCACAGAGCCGTCGCGCGTGTGGAAATTTTTAGGCGCGTTGCGTGGCGTCATGTTTCAGGTATAATCTCAGGCGATGAACACTTGGTCAACTGAATGGATTGAGATGGCGCCGGAAACGCTTACCGGCTTGATGCGTTTGCGGGTGCGCGGGCGCAGCATGACACCGACGCTTCGTCCTGGCGACGCGGTGGTGGTTGCTCCGGTACTGCCGGAGGCATTGACGCCTGGTGATTGGGTGGTCGTCCGCGCGGGATTCCTCCATCGTTACCTGGGGCGGCGTGGGGATCGGGTGCTGACGAAAGGTGACAGTCACCTGGGATTTGATCCACCGTGGGAACCGGGGATGGTCGTGGGCCGGGTGGTCGAAGCTTCGCGCGAGGAGCACTGTTTTTATCGGCGGACGGCGAGCGAGGTGACGCGCGAGCGCTTGTTGGCGGCCTGGCATTGGGGCCTCGCTAACGGGTGGGAGGGGGTGCGTCGCCTTAAAGCCTGGTGGTTAAGCTTGCTGTTGGCCGTCTTAGTGGTTGGCGGCGTATGGGCTGCGGTGACGGTGGATGAGTTTTATGCCCAAAACGCTCAAAATAAGATCGTTTTGCATTGGCACACAGCCAGTGAGACCGGCAACGCGGGATTTTTTCTGTGGCGTCACACGCAAGAGACGGGCAACTACGAAAAAATCTCCCTACTTATCTTCAGTGAGGGGGATCTCCTCGGCGCTGACTATCAGTATGAGGATGTGGCGGTAACGCCAGGCATCCTCTACTATTACAAACTTCAGGATGCGCCTTCCAATGGCGCGGAGGGGACGTTTTTCGGTCCAATCACTGCCACCCTCAAAGGAGCTGCTATCTCCACGCCGACCGGGACGCTCACCCCCACGCCGACCGGGACGCTCACCCCCACGCCGACCGGGACGCCCACCCCCACGCCGACCGGGACGCTCACCTCCACGCCGACCGGGACGCCCACCCCTACGCCCCATCCTAATGTGCGCTTTGAGGCCGATAAGACAGAATTGACCGCCGGGGAATGTACGGTAGTGCGCTGGATGACAACGAACTTGAAATCCGTCTATCTGGACAGCCGCGGCGTTGTGGGAGAAGGAACGCAGACTTTTTGCCCATGCGTGACGGAAGAACATATCCTGGATGTGATTTTCCAGGATGGCACTGGGGAGCAATTCAAACTTACCCTCAATGTGACGGGGGTTTGTCAAGTGGGGACGCCGACCCCCATGCCTTCTCCGACCTTACCCCCCTCCCCAACGGAAGACGTGACGGTCACGGAAGTGGCGTCGCCACAGCTTACCGTCACGGACACGCCTATGCCGCTTAGGGGAGAGCTGCCTACAGTTACTTCGGCTCCTGGAGCGCCTACGACGACGCCATCTCCATACATTGCCCCCTTGCCGACGTTCACTACTGCCCCTGTGGAAATCGTCGCGACGCCCGTCCCGGTTATCACTGTCACGCCCCGCGCCACAGTTACGCGCCTGGTGGTAGAAGGTAGAACCACGCCGGCCCGCTCGCCCAACACGATGGTATATATTGGATTGTTGGTTGTGGGCGCTGTATTAGGATTGAGCTTCATCGGCGGCGGCGCCTGGTTGTGGAGGCGCCGGCAGTGAAGCGCGCTATTGGGCAAGGGGTGTCCCTGTGGCTATTGCTGGCTGTGCTTGTGGGCTGCGCTGCGCCAACTCCGGCCGCGCCCCCCGCGTCGTTCGACGCCGGTTGGGTCCTCTTTGTCCAGGCGGATGGGCCGCGGTGGCTGGGGCCGGCGTGGTGGCGCGCGCAGGGAATTGATCCCACCACCCTTGACCCCGCCCTGGTGCATCTGTATGGTGCCGGTGAGCCTATCCCCACTTTGTGGAAGGAGAGTCCGCAGGGCCCGGGATTGCTATTCTACGGCGTGACCGCCTCGCAGGAGCGGCTTGGTGCAGTGGGTATTTATGAGCTGGCGTTGGTATCAGAATTCAAACCAACGTTTCCGGTGTACGTCGCCCCCGCCTTTCCTTCTTCCACCCTTGTGCAAACCACTACCCTGGCTGAAGTGTGGCTGGAACGCGATCTGGCCTACCGTTCCACAGCTCCCCTGACGACCCCCTGGTTGTGGGAAGTCTTGCGCGCCCCAGAATTCCTGACCCTCACCGTTCCCCTGACGGCGGCTCTTGCGTCATCCGTAACCTTGACCCTGCGGATGTGGGGGCAAAGCAGTATGCAGCAAAGTCCCGATCACCATATCCGTGTGATATGGAATGGAACGGAAGTGGACGATCATTCCTGGGATGGGGCGGCGGTGGAAGAGTGGACGGTGGTTGCGCCGTCCGCTCGCGCGGGCGACAACATACTAGTATTGGAAGCACCGGGCGACACGGACGCTCCGGTTGACGTGATGTGGCTGGACGCAGTCGGTGTGCAGTGGACGCGCGCGCTGCGCGGCGCAGACTTGACCGCCGGTTGGGAATCGTGGCAGACGACAGTGGACAACGTTTGCTGGCCGGACACGCCCCCGCAAACCTGGCAGGCTTTCTACGTAGATGCGACAGGCGTGGTGTTCACGGATAGCTTCCGGCACGCCGACGCCGGGCCGTTATGCGTCACTCCACTGTTGGGGACGCGCGGCTGGTTGGGAACACCCTGGACCGCGCCCGCGCCGGACGTTGTCCGCCCGCGTGAAAGAGTGACCATGACCGATCGGTTAGCGGTGGATTACCTTATGGTCGCGCCAGCCTCGTTCCACGCCGCCTTGACGCCCCTGGTGGAGGCGCGCCGCGCCGAAGGGTTGACCGTGGCCGTCGTCACGCCGCAGCAAGTGTACGACACGTTTGGCAATGGCCTGCCGACAGGGGAAACGCTGCGCCGGGCCGTGCTGACTCTGCAAGCGTCCGGCACCCTGCGTTACCTGCTTTTGGTGGGGGACGCCTCTGCCGATCCGCGCGCCGCGTGGGATGCGGCCGCCGTCCCCACGCTTTGGCGGCGCACGGAACACATCGGCGACACCCCTTCGGATTACGCGCTCGTGGCCGACGATGCCGGAACGCCGCTTGTGGCCGTAGGGCGCTTCCCGGCGGCGACAGAGGCCGAAGTGACGTCCCTGGTGGAAAAAACGCTGGCCTGGCAGCCCACCGACCGTCTGCTGTTCCTCAACGACGACGAGCCGGAATTTGTGAGCCTGTCGGCGGCGCTCAACGGTGCGTCGCCGGGCGGGACGCCACTTGACGGCGGTGGCGCCGACGCGCGGCGCACGTTGCTGAGCTGGCTCAAGGATGGACCGGGAATGTTAGTCTACACCGGCCACGGCAGCCTGCCGATGCTGGGCGACGAGAAGCTGCTGACCCTGGAAGACGCGGGTGCGTGGAACGGCCCGACTGTCATCGCCGCGTGGACGTGCCTCTGCGCCGGATTTGCGCATCCCACCTACACCGGGCTGGGCGAAGCCTGGCTGCGCGACCGGCGCGGCGCCGTCGCCATCGTCGGCCCGACCGGGGAGACGACGACCGCCGAGCAGCAGGCGATGGCGCTGGCCTTTCAGACTGCTGTAGCAGAAGGCGCGCCTCTGGGGGACGCGCTGCTGGCCGGATGGCGCGCGGCGACATCCGAGGATGCGCGGGTGAGTTTTCTGCTGCTGGGCGATCCCACCCTGCGGGTATTTTAGGTTTTGGATTTTGGATTGTAGATGGTAAAGCGTTCGGGCGGAGTACTGTGGCTGGGGATCGCCTTGATGGTGATAGGGGGCGGGTTTTTACTCTGGGGTGCGCTGCGGCTTTCTGACGCGGCGCCGGCGGCAACCCCGCCGCCAGCGCCCCCAACGGCCACCGCCGAGCCGTTGATTCCGACACGCACACCGGAGATACTACCTGCTGCTACGCCGACATCAACGTTCATGCTCAAACCGACAGCCACGATCGCTGCCACGGTTACACCAACATCTGATCTGGCCGAGCTAACAGAAGTTCCGCCGACACCCTCTCCCACCGTTGCCACAACGCTCGTTTTCACGCTGACCGCAGCGCCGACGCCCGCGTTCTCACCCACATCGGCGCCGCCGGACTCATCCGATTTTGTGGTGTCGGCGGCGGAGCGGTTTCGCCTGTGCGTATCGCTGCCGCATGGCGCGCCGGGCAAGGCAGACTTGACGGCGCTGGGAATCGGCTGGACGATGGATTGGAGCGTGCGCGGGGCCGCCGGGCTGCCCACGGGGATCGCCTACGCGCAGACGGTGCGGATGAGCGAAGCCGGCCTGTTCCCCGAAGCGGCGACGCTGACGGCGGTAGCGGCGGCCAATCCCGGCGCGACGTGGCTGATTTCCAACGAGCCGGATGTGCGCTGGCAAGACAACGTGCCGCCGCAAACCTACGCCCGGCTCTATCACGAGGCATATCACGCCATCAAAGCCGGCGATCCGGCGGCGGTGGTGGCGGCGGGCGGGATTTCACAGCCGACGCCGCTGCGTTTGCGCTATCTCGACGCGGCGTTGGAGACGTACCAGACCGAGTTCGGCGCGGCGCTGCCCGCGCAGGCGTGGCAAATCCACAACTACATGCTGCGCGAGGAGCGCGACTCGTGGGGGGTGGACATCCCGCCGGGTTTTTCCGATAACACCGGCGTATTGTTTTCGATTGACGATTCCGGCAACCTGGCGGTTTTCCGGTCGCAGATTGTGGCGTTCCGGCAGTGGATGGCGGCGCGGGGCTACGGCGGCCTGCCGCTGATCGTGTCCGAGTACGGCATCCCGATGCCGCCGGATTACGGCTTCCCGCTGGAACGGGTGGCGGAATATTTACGCGAGACGTGGCGCTATTTTCTGACCGCCGCCGATCCGACGTTGGGAAACCCCGCCGACGGCGGGCGGCTGGTGCAGCGCTGGTGTTGGTTCAGCATGAATTATCCCCCTTATCCCACCGGCAATCTGGTGGAGGCGGACGGCGGCGCGTGGACGCCGCTGGCGCGGGTGTGGATGAGCTACGTGACAGGAGACAAGTGACCAATTCATCGCAAGGGTGGGGCGCGCGGCTGCGCGCATTGACCGAAAATAAGGCGCTGCGTTGGGTGTTGGGCCTGGGGATCATGCTCTTGAGCTTGTGGTTGCTGGGCCGCGAGTTGGATTGGGCGCAGGTGTGGGCCGCGCTCCAAACCGTGCAGTACACCTGGGTGCTGGTGGGCGTCCTGGCGATTGTGGGGACCTTCTTCGCGCGCGTCTGGCGCTGGCAGGCGCTGCTCTGGCGGGCCGACCTGCCGCTCTGGCCGACGATGACCGCGCTGCTGGTCGGGCAGGTCGTCAACCTGGCGCTGCCGGTGATGCGCAGCGGCGACGTGGCGCGCGCGGTGTGGATCAGCCCGCAGCGCGGCGCCGACGCGCCGCAGGCATTGGGCAGTGTGGCGCTGGAAAAAGTGTGGGACTTGCTGGCGCTGCTGATCTGCGGCATCTTGTTGTTGTTGATGATGCCGCTTCCGACGTGGTTCACGCGCTCGACGTGGGGCACGGCATTGACGCTGGCGGTGGGCGGCGTGGGGCTGTGGGTGGGGTTGCGCTGGAAGTCCGTGTGGTTTCGGCTGGCCGGGCGCATCCTGGCGCGCTTCCCGGCGGGATGGGATCGCGCGCTGCTGCCGAAACTGCGTAGTCTGGCGCAGGGCTTGACTTCATTAGAGAATGGCGAAGCCTCGGCCAAAGCCTTTGTGTGGACGCTGGCGACGTGGGCGTTGGGGGTGGCGGCGAATTGGGCAGTCATGGCCGGATTCGGCATCGCCTCGCTGCCGGCCGCGCTCCTGTTGATGGTCGGCCTGATGGTGGGCAACGCCATCGTGCCGACGCCCGCGCGCCTGGGCGTCTTCGAGGGCATCTGCGTGGGCTGCCTGGCCCTGTTCGCCGTGCCTTACGATCAGGCGTTGGCGGTAGGATTGGTGCTGCACCTGGTCGTGATGGGGCCGCCGTTGCTTCTGGGCGCGCTGCTGGCGCTGGGGACGCAGGTGAGGCAGGGAGCAGGACGCAAGATGCAAGAGCCACGCTGAGGACTGAGGACTGAGTAACGAGTAACGAGCAACGAGTAACGAGCATGGTTGAGTATTCGGTGATTGTGCCGGCCTATCGGGCGGCGGATGTCATTGGGGCGTGCGTGCGGGCGTTGTTGCAGCAGACGGTCGAACGCGCGCGCTACGAGATCATTGTGGTGGACGACGGTTCGCCGGACGGCACGGCGGAAGCGGCGGAAGCAGCCGGCGCCGACCGGGTGGTGCGGATGGCGCAGAACGGCGGCCCGGCGGCAGCGCGCAACGCGGGCGTCGCGGCGGCCTCTGGCGACGTGGTGCTCTTCACCGACGCCGACTGTGAACCCGCGCCGGACTGGATCGCGCAAATCACCGCGCCCTTTGCCGACCCTGACGTGGCCGGAGCGAAGGGCGTCTATCGCACCCGCCAGACGCAGTGGATCGCGCGCTTCACGCAGTTGGAGTACGAGAGCAAGTACACGCGCATGGCCGGGCAAGAGCGCATTGACTTCATTGACACCTATTCGGCGGCCTACCGGCGGGACGTGTTCCTGACCAACGGCGGCTTCGACGTAATTTTTAAGACGGCGTCGGTGGAAGACCAGGAGTTTTCGTTCCGGCTGGCGCGCAAGGGCTACCGGCTGGTATTCGTCCCGGATGCGGCGGTCTATCACCGCCACAACGCCACGCTGCGCCATTACGGGCGGCGCAAGTTCGGCATCGGCTACTGGAAGTCGCTGCTGCTGCGCTGGCACCCGGAGCGCGCGGTCAAGGACTCGCACACGCCGCAGTCGCTCAAGGTGCAGATCGGGCTGCTGGGGCTGGCGGGGCTGGGGGCCGTGGCCGGATTTTGGCAGCCGTTGACCTGGGGCGTCGCGTTGGTCTGCCTGGCGCTCTTCTTCCTGACGGCGGCGGGCTTCCTGGCGCACATCGCCCGGCGCGATCCGGTGGTGCTCGTGGCGGCGCCGTTCTTTCTGGTGCTGCGCGCGGTGGCGCTGGGGATGGGGTTGGTCGCTGGATTCCTGCACTTTTCGCGGATGTCCACCGAGCGCAAAGCGCCCATCAGCGGGGTGAATCGCTTTCTGAAGCGTACCCTGGACGTGATCGGCAGCCTGGTCGGTTTGATTCTGACTGCGCCGTTGATGGCGATCCTGGCCGTGGCGATCCGGCTGGATTCCCCCGGCCCGGCGCTCTTCGTGCAACTGCGCGCGGGAGAGAATGGCCGGCCGTTCAAAATCATCAAATTCCGCACGATGGTTGAGGACGCCGAGGCGCAACTGCCCGATCTGGTGGATTTGGCGGCGTTAGCATCCCCCGCGTTCAAGTTGCAAAACGATCCGCGCGTCACGCGGGTGGGGCGCTTTTTGCGGCGTTGGAGTCTGGACGAGTTGCCGCAATTCTGGAACGTGCTCAAGGGCGAGATGAGCCTGGTCGGCCCGCGCCCGGAGGAGCTGCGCGTGGTGCAACTGTACAACGACTGGCATCGCCAGCGGCTCGCCGTCAAGCCGGGGATGACCGGGCCGATGCAGATCAACGGGCGGGGCGATCTCGATCTGGACGCGCGTGTGCGATTGGAAGTGGACTACATCCAGCATTATTCCATCTGGAAAGACCTCGCCATTTTGTGCCGCACCTTTGGCTCGTTGTTTTCCGGGCGAGGGGCGTATTGATTTTGGAAACTGGAAACTGGAAACTGGAAACTGGAAACTGGAAACTGGAAACTGGAAACTGGTTACTGGACACTGGTTACTGGTTACTGGTTACTGGTTTCCAATCACTGATTTCCAATTTCCGATCTCGTATTTCGCACTTCCTAACTCCTAACTCCTATCTCCTAACTCCTATCTCCTATTTCCTTCTCGTCGTTATTTCCGCTTTGTCGGTCTATCTCCTGACATTGGCCCCCTCCCTCACCTGGGCGCATTGGGGGACGGATGGCGGCGATTTTGTGACGGCGGCGGTCACGGGGCGGACGCCGCATCCGCCGGGGTTTCCGGTCTACATGACGCTGGCGCGGCTCTTTGTGCGGCTGCCCTGGGGCGATCCGGCCTGGCGGCTGAATCTGCTTTCGGCGGTGATGGCTGCGGGGGCGGCGGGGCTGGTGGCGCTGACGCTACACCGGTGGCGCGTCTCGCCGTGGGCGGCGCTGCCTGCGGCACTGTCGCTGGCGTTTGCGCCACTGTTCTGGTCCCAGGCATTGATCACCGAAGTCTACACGACGGCGGCGTTTTTCGCGGCGCTGGCGGTGTGGTGGGGGAGTGGGGAGTGGGGAGTGGGGATTCGGGACGGGGGATTGGGGTTGGTGTGGGGCCTGGGCTGCGCCGTCCATCCCACCCTGCTCTTCCTGTTTCCTTGCCTCTTCGCGCTTTTCTTCGCCCGCAAGTCCGTAAACCCCTCTGCTCCTCTGCTCCCCCTCTCCCCCTCTCCCCTTCTCCCCCTCTTCTTTATCGGCTTTCTCATCGGCTTCGTCCCTTACGCCATGCTGCCCCTCTCCGGGCCGTGGCCGCAGCCCTGGGGAGATTTGCGCACGCTGGCCGGTTGGTGGGAGTTCGTCGGCGGGCGGATGTATTGGGGCTATGCCTTCGCGCTGCCGTTGGGCGATTGGCCGCGCCGGATGTTGGCGTGGGCGGCGTTGCTGGCCCGGCAATTCACGCCGGTGGGCGCGTTGCTGGCGAGCGGCGGAACGCTCTGGCTGTGGCGGCGCCATCGTTGGGCGGCGGCGGGCTTGCTTGGCGCGTTGGGCGTGCTGAGTGTGTATGTGATGGGCTACAACACACCGGATTCGTTGGTCTACTTGACGTCCGGCCTACCCTTGCTCGCGCTGTTGGTGGGGCTGGGACTGGAGGCGGTCATCCGGCGCGGGCTGCCGCGCTGGCTCGGATTCGGTCTGCCTTTGGCGTTGCTGTTGTGGCATTGGGGATCGTTGGATTTGCACGCGGATCGCGCGGCGGACGTGTGGCTGGACGCCACGCTGGCGCAGGCGCCGCCGGACGCGGTGCTGCTCGTCAAGGGGGATCAGGAAACGTTTACCCTGTGGTACGCTCAAGCGGGGCGGGGACTGCGCCCGGACGTGTGGGTGGTCAACGAGGCGTTGTGGGAGTGGGAGTCTTACCGGGCATTTCTCAAGGCGCAGACCGGTATAGATGCTGCGCAACGTCCCGAAGACTTCGTGCAAGGCCGTCCCCGATGTGCGTTGGTGGATGAGGAGGTCGTGTGTTATTAAAGTTACGAGCCTTTTTTGTTGACCTGGACCCGCGTGTGAAGCGGGGCATTATGGGCCTCTTGGCGCTGGCGTTGATCGCCATGGGGGTGTGGGCGGCGCGGGTGTACGGCGCGACGCGGTCTCTGCTGGCGCGGCTGCCGGAGGCGCAAGCGTTGCTTGACGGCAACCCATTGGAGGCCGACCCGGCGGAGGTGGGCGCGTTGCTCCACGGCGTGCGCGAGGATGTGGTGACGCTGCGACGCAACGTGGGCTGGCTGGTAAGACTCGGCCCGGCGTTTGGCTGGCTGCCGCAGGTCGGCCCGCTGCTGCGCGACGCGCCCGCGCTGTTGGAGCTGGGCGACGCGCTGACGGAACTCGGCGTGCTGCTGTGGGATGACGTGGCGCCGGCGGCGGCGGCTTTCCACGCGGGCGGATCGGCGCTGGATGCTGCCGCGATTGCCTTGCCGGAGGTCGCGGCGGACGTGGCGGCGGCGCGGCCCCTGGCGGATCGCGCGCAGGCGGCTTATCTTGAGATGGATGTGACGGCCTTTCCCCAGCGCCTGCAAGGCCCGCTTGCCAAGCTGGAGAAAGTTATGCCGCTGCTGGACATTGGCCTGGACTGGGCTGAGGTCGCACCGTCATTGTTGGGCCTGGATGCGCCGCGCACGTATTTGCTCTTCGTGCTAAACGAGGATGAGCTGCGCGGCGGCGGCGGTTTCCTCAGCGGGGTGGGGGAGGTGCAGGTTGCCGGGGGGCGCGTGGTGGGGATGCAGTTCAGCGACAGCTATACGGCTGATGATTACTCTCAGCCCTATCCCGACCCGCCCGCGCCGCTGCGCTTTTTTATGGGTCTGGACCTGTGGGTGTTCCGGGATAGCAACTGGTCGCCGGATTTTCCCACCTCGGCGCAGCAGGCCATCCCGCTCTATCGTCCCGATCATCCGGTCACGGTGGATGGCGTGTTCGCGGTGGATCAGCGCGCCGCGCAGCAGTTGGTGGACGCGCTCGGCCCGTTGCAACTCCCCGGCGCTGACGATCCTGTGACCGGCGAGACGCTGCTGGATTATGTCTACCGCTCGTGGGTGCGCGCCGAGGGGGAGGAATTTAAGGAATGGTGGGCGCAACGCAAGGCGTTCATGGGGCAATTGGCCGAGGCTGCGATGGCCCAACTCACGTCCGGCAAGGTGGATTTGCCGCGCCTGGCCGAGACCGCGCTGGATTTGGTGGCGCAAAAGCATCTGCAATTATACTTTGTAGACGAGCGCGCGCAGGCGTTGTTGGCCGCGCAGGGCTGGAACGGTCGCTTGCCGGACGCTGCCGGGGATTATTTGATGGTGGTGGAATCGAACTTTGGCTACAACAAGGCCTCGGCCAAAATTGCGCGCGCGTTCACCTATCAGGTGGATTTGACGCAGTCGCCGCCGGTTGCCGCTGTCACCCTGGTTTACACCCACACCAGCCAGGTGGATATTGCGTGCCGGTTGGAGCCGCGTTACGACGCGGAATACGTGCAGATGCAGGATCGCTGCTACTGGGCGCATCTGCGCGTCTACGCACCGGACGGCGTTAGCCTGTTGGCGTCCAGCACGCATCCCATACCGGCGGAGCAGGTAGCCGCCGGGGAACCGTGGCCCGGCATTCCGGTGGTCGAACCCGCTTCTGAAGGAGCGTGGACGGTGTTTTCGCAGGCGTTCTTGATGCCCACGCAGGCGCACACCGTGGTCACGATGACGTACACGTTGCCCGCGGACGTACTCACCCAGGCCGCCGATGGAACGTTCACCTATCGCCTGACCTGGCCCAAGCAGGCGGGGACGCAGGGCGCGGCAGCGCGCGTGGTCTTGCTCATGCCTGAAAATGCGGTATCATTGCTGGCACCGCCTGCTGACACCGACTCGCGCGGTGCGTTATGGTTTTCTGTAGACGATGATTGTGTCATTGCGGGCGAGGATGGCAAGTTGATGTGCGAAGCCTCTGTGGTTTTGGATACAGATTGGGATGTCGCCATCCAGTATCGTTTGAAGTAGCGGGGGTCAGGGATTAGGGAGCGGGGATTGGGTTGGCTAAATCCCTGTTCCTACCCTCCAACCTCGATTTAAGGAGAGAGGACCATGAAACGGAATTGGATTTGTGCGGGCAGTTTGTTGTTACTTGTGTTGGGACTGTTAATGCTGTCGCCGGCGACGTGGGCTATGCCGGACCAACAGGGGGTCAATTGGACCATTCCGACGCGTACCCCAACAACCGAACCTGCAACGCCTCGGCCGACGGACCCGCCAAAGACGGACCCGCCGCCGGCGACTTCCCCTCCGCCGACAGACCCACCACTTGATACACCGACCGTGATCCCCCCCACCGTGACGCCTTTCCCGACAGCGTCGGTCACACCTTCGCCGACGATTTCAGCCACAGTGACGCCTGAGGAAACGCCTAGCGCGACTGCCACGGAGACGGTCGTTGTTACACCGCTTGCGGCAACGTCCACCCCAGACAAACTCTCGGCGACGTCCACCAGCGTTATACCCTCCCAGGAAACGGCTACACCGTTTGTTGCCGGCGCAGAAACCCCTTCCACCGGCGTTCCATTACCCGGCGCGCCTACAACCGCTGCCACGACTGACGCTAAGGCGCCTTTGGGTGTATCAAATGACTCTTCAACCGATTCCGTCGGCGGTTTAGCCTTTTTGGGGATCGGTGGGGTGTTGTTGATCGCCGGGCTGGCAGTATTGTGGTGGTGGTTGCGCCAGCGAGCGGCAGCTTGAGGTTTGCGCATGTCGGTTGCCGTTGAATTCAGCCACGTCTCTAAGTATTTTTTCCTATCGCAACAGCACTCTCGCTCTTTTCAGGAGATCGTCGTCAATCTTTTTCGCAGACAGCCAACAACGCATGATGAACTACACATTTTAAGAGACGTCAGCTTCCAATTGGAACATGGGCAGACCGTCGGGTTTATTGGGGCCAACGGCGCGGGCAAGAGCACCATTCTGAAGCTGATCTCTCGCATTATCGAACCCTCGTCCGGTCACATCCAGGTTTCGGGGCGAATTGGCGCCCTGTTGGAACTGGGCGCTGGCTTTCATCCTGAATTGACGGGCCGCGAGAATATTTACTTGAACGCCTCCATTATGGGCTTGAGCCGGGAGGAAATCCACCGTAAACTGGACACGATTATTTCTTTTGCGGAGCTGGAACAGTTTATTGACACGCCGGTGAAGCACTATTCTTCGGGAATGTATGTGCGGCTTGGGTTCGCGGTAGCCGTGCATACCAACCCTGAGATTTTGCTGGTGGATGAGGTGCTGGCGGTGGGGGATGCCGCGTTTCAGCATAAATGTATGGATCGCATTGCTCAGATGCGTCGCAAAGGCGTGACGATTGTGTGGGTTTCACACGATCTGGGGACGATCCAATCCTTGTGTCATCAGGCAATTTGGTTTGATGAAGGGCGGATTGCCGCGCAGGGTAATGCAACGGATGTAGTGATGGCCTACCTGAATCATGTAGCTGAGAAAGAAGAATCGCGGGCGCGTTTTGAGGCCGAACAGTCGGCGGCAGAAACCGGCGCCGTGGCGTCGGTGGGCGAACCGGTAGAGGTTAGGAAGGATCGGTGGGGCACGGGGAAGGTGCGCGTCACGGACGTAACGCTGTGCGACGTGCAGGGCCATACGGCGGTTACCTTCAGGACCGGGGAGACCTTGCACATTTGCCTCCGTTATCACGCTGAGGAGCGTGTGGAAAGACCCGTGTTTGGGCTGGCGATCTATCACCAGAATGGGGCGCACATTTGCGGGCCGAATACCCATTTTGGCGGGTTAGAGATTGCGGCGGTTGAGGGAACCGGCCAGGTAGTGTATACCATCCCTGCGTTGCCGCTGCTGGAAGGGGCTTATGAAATTACCATAGCGGCACATAACCAGGCCGATACGGAGATTTTTGATTACCACGACCGCCTGTATTCCTTCCGAGTCTATCCCGGCAAATCGTTGGAGCGCTACGGGTTGGTGACGTTGAACGGAAGCTGGCGGTTGGATGCAGACTGACGCTCACATTTTGGTGATCAGTCATGACGTGGTCGGTCCCCGGATGGCCGGGCCGGGGATTCGTTATTGGGAGCTCGCCCGGGTCTTAGCGCAAACCTTGCCGGTGACGTTGGCGACGCCCAATGCGGCGCAGATGCCGGACGTGGGTGTGCGACTGTGGTCGTATCAGCCCGGCGTCTGGGAGTCGCTGGCTCCGGTAGTTGTGGGAACTGCAGTGATTGTGTTGTGCGGTGATGTGTTGGACTGGTTCCCTCAGTTGATGCAGGGCCGGGCGCCGTTGGTGGTGGATGGCTACGACCCACATCCGTTGGAGACGCTGGCGCTGTTCGCAGGGACGCCGGAACAGACCCAACGGCATCAGGAGCGCGAGCGGATTTTGCGGATGCAGTGCCGGGCCGGCGATTTTTTCCTCTGCGCCAGCGAACGGCAGCGCGATTGGTGGCTGGGTTTGTTGGAAGCCACCGGGCGCGTCAATGCGCAAACCTATCAAGATGATCCCTCACTGCGGCGGTTGGTGGATGTCGTCCCGTTTGGTTTGCCCGCGCAGCCGCCGCAGCATACCAAGCCCGTCCTCAGGGGCGTGCTGCCGGGCATCGGGCCGGAGGCCAAAATCATCCTGTGGGGCGGCGGGCTGTGGGAGTGGCTTGATCCACTGACGTTGCTGCGCGCGTTCCCGCAGGTTCTGGCGCACTGCCCGGAGGCGCGGTTGGTTTTCCCTGGGACACAGCACCCTAACGCGGCGGTTCCTGCGATGCGAATGTATCAGCGGGCCATTCAGTTGGTGCAAGATCTGGGTTTGCAGTCCCATGTCTTCTTCGGAGAGTGGGTTCCTTACGCCGACTGGCAGAATTATCTCTTAGAAGCGGATGTGGGCATTGCCCTTCACTTTGACACGTTGGAGACGCGGATGGCCTTCCGCACGCGGGTGTTGGATTACCTCTGGGGGGGCTTGCCGATGGTGTTGACGCGCGGGGACGCAACCGGCGATCTCGTGGCGCGGCACGGCCTGGGCCATCTGGTGGATTACGCGGATGTAGCCGGTGTGGCGGAGGCGTTGCTTGACGTGCTGACGCAGCCGCGCGCCGCCTGGGAAGCGCGTTTCCCAGAGGTGCGCGCGCAGTTGACGTGGGAGCGGGCGACCGCTCCGTTGGTGGAATTCTGTCGCGCGCCGCACTATTCGGCCGATCGTTTACCGGCTTCTATCACAAAAAATCATGGAGTTCTTATGAGCACTTCTCGCCAAGACATACTTCGGCATATTGAATCTTTGGAATGGTACCATACTTTGGACTTGGGCGATGGCATCACGACGCCTGGAGACTACGATCACCGTCCCTATCTTCCTTACTATGGCATTCCTGACAATCTGGCGGGCAAGACTGTGTTGGATGTGGGGGCGGCCAGTGGGTTCTTTTCTTTTGAGATGGAGCGGCGTGGGGCGCAGGTGACGGCGGTGGATTTGCCTGCATGGTTTGCGCATGATTTTGGGCCATGCTATCAACCGGACAAGACCGTAGAAGAAGGAGCGCGTTATCTACATTCCCCATTTTTGTTGGCGAAGGAACGGCTCCATTCATCGGTCGAAAAAGTTGAGATGTCCGTGTATGATCTTGATCCGGAAAAGATGGGAACGTTTGATCTGGTGTTTTGCGGCAGTATGCTGCTCCACATCACTGATCCCATTCGCGCGTTGTGGAAACTACAAAGTGTTACTCGTGAGGTAGCTATCATCACGACGGTCATTTCTCCAGAAGATTCTTCTAAGCCTATGGCTGAATTTGTTGGGCATCATCGCGGCGACGCTTGGTGGTTTCCCAATCGCCCCTGTTTTGAGGCGATGATGCAGAGCGCCGGGTTTGCCGGATGGGAATGGTATGCGGGTTTTCAGCTTGATTATCGGGATGGGACGCCGGGACATTATCATGGTGTGATCCGCGCGTGGAATACATTGGCTAAACCATTGTGGTTAGACGCGGTGGCGGCGCCTCCGCCATCCGTCGTGTCATCTCAAGTACCGGCATCTGCTCCTGTGGATTCGTCGCAGGCATTGAGCGAGCGTGACGCCGAAATCGCCCATCTGCGCGCGTTGGTGGAGGGGTATGAGCGTGGGCGGTTCATCCGGTTGATGAAGTGGCTGCGGGGCGTCCGCTAGCGGCAACCTGTGGAAAGGAGCAAAGGATTGCCGCGTATTCCTGTTATTGGCACAATTGTCGCCAAAAACTATCTGGCGCAGGCCCGCTGCCTGACGGAATCGTTCCTGGCGCATCATCCCGACGGGCGGGTGTTTGTGCTGTTGGTGGATCGCCCGGACGGCTATTTCGATCCTGCGCAAGAAGCGTTCACGACGGTGCTGGCCGAGGAAATCGGGATTCCGCAGTTTACGGCGATGACGTTCCGGTATACGTTGTTGGAACTGAGTACGGCGGTCAAGCCCTTCTTTTTGCAGTATTTGTTTGCCACGTATGACTACGACGCGCTGTGTTACGTGGACCCGGATATTTACTTTTACCGCCGGGCTGACGACGTGATCTGGGATGTGCTGCGTGAGCATTCAATTTTGCTCACCCCGCATCTGACCGGCCCGCTGGACGATGTCTATCTCCCCAATGAAGTGGAGATTTTGCGCTCCGGCGCGTACAATCTGGGCTTTATCGGGTTGGCGCGCAGCCCGCAGACGGTGGAGTTGTTGGATTGGTGGGCCGGCAAACTGACGCGGTATTGTATTATCAATCACGACCGCGGCTTTTTTGTGGATCAGCGGTGGATTGACCTGGTGCCGGGACGTTTTCCCGGTGTGACCATCCAACAGGACCCCGGTTGCAATGTTGCGTACTGGAATTTGCCTCACCGCCATGTGGCGCGCGCCGACGAAGCTGTGTTGGTGAACGGGCGGCCCTTGACGTTCTTCCACTTCAGCGGTTATTCCCCTGACCGGCCGGCAATCCTTTCTAAATTCCAGACCCGCTATAGCTTTGACGATCTCCCTGATGTCCATGTCCTTTTTGAAGGCTACCGGGCGCGGCTACTGGCGAACGGGTATGACGCCGTCAAGCCCTGGCCGAATGTGTACTCTCAACTCTCTGCCGACGGCGTGCGCATCCCTGATGCGGCGCGGTGGCTCTGGCGTGATAGTGAACTTGGGGACCCGAGCTGGAGTCCATTGGGCGAGACGCCGGACGCAGCGTTTTTGAGCGCGCTGCGCGAGTGGCTGAACGAGCCGGTGGATGCCGGGCAACCGTTGGTGACGCGCCTGGCGTTGGCTGTCCATCAACAACAGGCGTTCTTACAACAACAATTCCCTGATGCACTGGGCCGAGATCGTGTGGAGTATGCACAGTGGTATGTGACTTCGATAGGGGAGACGTTTCAGTTCGACCCGTATTTTGTGCGGGCAATGGCGGAATCGCTGGAGCGGTGTGTGAGTGCGAAGACGCACTATTATCAACGGTTTACGCGTTGGTTGTTTGCGGTGGGACTGGGGCAACGGATAGAGGCCCTTGTGGGGCAACGGATCACCGGCCGCATCCGAGATATGTTTGTGCCGCGCGGTTTTAATACAGCTAGTACGACTGAGCCGGCCCTGCATACCGCGAGCCATCTGCTGCCACCCGCTGCGAGTCGCCCGATCCCGGCGTCGCCAGGCGTCAACGTGATCGGCTACTTGAAGGACGAGACCGGGGTGGGGGAGAGCGCGCGCGCCACGCTGCGCGCCCTGGACTCTGTGGACTATCCGGTGGCCTGGACGTTGGCGCGGAGCGAGCAGGCCCGCCAGAACGACACGTCGGTGCTGCACTTGCCGGAGGGCCATCCCTACGCCGTCAACCTGTTCTACGTCAATGCCGATCAGATGCCGACGGTCTATCATGATCTGGGCGCGGACTTTTTCGCGGGGAAGTACAACATCGCCACCTGGTTTTGGGAGTTGGAGCATTTTCCGGAGGCGTGGCGGGACCGGCTACAATACCTGGATGAACTGTGGGTGGGCAGCCACTTTGTGCAGCGCACCCTCGCGCCGCTGGCGCCGTTCCCGGTGGTGGTGATGGGGGTGCCGATCACGCCGCGCCCGCCTTCGCGTGTCACGCGCGCCGAGTTGGGTCTGCCGGAAGACCGGTTTCTTTTCCTTTTTACCTTCGACATGCTCAGTTTCATCGAGCGCAAAAACCCTTACGCCGTGATTGACGCCTATCACCGCGCCTTTGGGCCGGATTTTGCGGGCGTGCAGTTGGTCATCAAGGTGACAAAATTGGAGCAATACCCGGAGCACGCGGCGCGGCTGCGGGCGGAGATGGCGAGCGTGGGCGGCATTTTGCTCGATCGTTATCTGGATCGCCCGGAATTGGATGGCCTGTTCGAGGCGTGCGACGCCTATGTCTCGCTGCACCGTTCCGAGGGATTCGGGATGACGCTGGCGGAAGCGATGATCCTGGGGAAGCCGGTCATTGCGACAGATTACGGCGGCAATACGGACTTCACTACGGCGGCCAACAGCTACCCTGTTGCCTATCGTCTGGTGGAACTGGCGCAGGACTGCGGCCCCTATCCGCGCGGGGCGGTTTGGGCCGACGCCGATGTAGATCATGCAGCGGAGTTGATGCGCCACGTCACCACACATCCTGAAGAAGCGCGCGCTAAAGGGGAGCGCGCCGCTGCCGACATTCGCGCCTGGTATGGGCCAGAGGTTATGGCGCGGAAGATTATTCAACGTCTGACCCTGTTGCGGCCCCGTCAGGCGGATCAAACGGCAGAGACCGCTCGTTTGCAGGCGCTGGTGGATGGCTATGAGCGCGGGCGTTTCATTCGTTTGATGAAGTGGCTGCGGCGCAGGGCGTAGCTAGGGAGTTGGGTATGAAAGCTTCAGTCATTATCCTGACTTGGAACGGGATGACCTACCTGGAAGCCTGCCTGAACGCGGTGTTGGCGCAGGTGTACCCGGATTTTGAGGTTATCGTCGTGGATAACGCCTCCACCGACGGATCGGCGGAGCTTGTGGCGGAGCAGTATCCCCAGGTGCGGCTGATGCGCAATGAGCGCAATCTGGGTTTTGCCGCCGGCAACAACGTGGGCCTGCGCGCGGCGACAGGGAACGTGCTGGTGCTGCTGAACCAGGACACCGAGGTGCGTCCGGGATGGTTGGCGGCGCTGGTGGAAGCGGTGCAAAACCCTACGGTGGGCATTGTGGGCTGCAAGCTGCTGTATCCCGATGGGACCATCCAGCACGCGGGGGCTTATCTGGACGAGGTGCGCGGCGCTTCTGAGCATTACGGGCGTCACGAGCCGGACACGGGGCAGTACGATACCCCGCGTGAAGTGGAGTTCGTCACCGGGGCGGCGGTGGCGCTGACCCGCGCCACGCTATCGCGGGTGGGTGAGTTGGACGAGGGCTTTGCGCCGGCCTACTATGAGGATGTGGATTGGTGCTATCGGGTGCGCGAGGCCGGTCTGCGGGTGTGGTATTGTCCGCAGGCTGCCGCCGTCCATTATGAATCCACGTCTATTCAGGATATCAATCACGCGCATCGCGCCACCGCGCATTACGGACGGCTGCGTCTGCTGTTCAAACACCATCCTTTATCCTGGTTACGCGACACGCTCGTACCGGCGGAGACTGTGGCGGCGCACGATGAAGTTCGTACGCCCGATATTATGGCGTTGCGTGACGCTTATATGCGTTTGATCTTATCTATGCCCGAAATTATTACATTTCGTCGGCAGCTTTTTGATTTAGGCGCAGCCAATTTTCAGGCGGAGTGGCAGGCTTTAGTTGGCGTGGCGCTGCGCCTGCGCGATGCTTGTGCTGACGAATTCTTGCACCGAGGGCTGTATGAGCAGATTGACGATTTGGAAGCTCGCGCGGTTGGCACACATATTCTCGCGCCTGGGGCTCAGGTGGATGGCGCCAGGGTAAACGTAGTGCCCCCGGAATCCCCTATTCCTGAGGTATGGGACAAGGCGCAACGCGCCCGGCAGATCAACGAACAACCATTTCGTTCCGAGGTTCCCGTTTTCGGCAAGCTTATCGCTGGCTTTCGACGTATGTGGAACAACGTTGCTACCCGTTGGTACGTGATGCCAATGGTGCGCCAACAGAACGAGTTCAACACGACGGTTGTGCAAATTTTGAATTCCTTGAAAGCACAATTAGCAGAACACAGGGTTTCGTTGGGATTACTGAATGGTTCCCGGAATGAAATGGCTGTGACACAAGTCTATATTTTGCACACCCTCCGCCGTGTAGTGGCTCTTAGCGAGGAACATCGGCGAGAGGCTGCGCAGGATATTCGTGAGATTGACATTTTGCTCCAGACTTTGGTGGAAGTGCAACAACGACTCGAAGAATTGGAAAAAATAGTAATGAAGCGGGTATGAGAAGGTTGGATTAGGGAGGGAAATCATGGCTTCTTTCCAGAATACGGTGGATACTACCAACTCGGTCGTCGAAGAACTACCTTTTGCAGATTTGCCGGTTGCAGAACGAATGCGACTCTTGCGTAGCGCTATTTTGTTTCCAGAAATGAAAGCAAAAGCGCCTACTGAGACGGGTGACCACATAGTGACCTTGTTGCAGGAATGGGAGGATCACAGTCATCTGGCGGTGGTGCAGGAGCAGCCATTTGTCTCAAATATCCCATTTTTCGGAAAGTTTGTGGTGCGTTTTCGTTACGCCTGGAACTGGATGTCTACTAAGTGGTGGGTACAGCCCATGGTCCAGCAGCAGAATGTTTTTAATGCGTGGGTTTTGTGGTTCTTACGGGAAATGTTAGAGGTGGTGGGGTTTTTGGGCCGGCGGGATGCTTTGAACGCGGAGGTCGTGACCCTGCGGGAAGAAGTGCGGGAATTGCGCGCTCAAGTGATGGCTTTGAAAACTTTGTCTGTCATACCGCAGGATGCTGGTATGCAAGTTGACACTCAGGCCGAAAAATCATCGCAATGAGAATCGGAATTGATTTGCGCTGCACACAGACGGTGATGTCCCGTAATCGCGGTATTGGCATTTTTACTCGCGCCGTGATGGAACACATTCTGCGAGGCTGGCAGCACACTGATTCTGGTGAGAAGGATGAGTTTTTCCTTATCTACGATCCGAGCGAGGCCGATTCGACTCTGAAGCCGATTTTGGCCGAAGCGCCGTTGGATGGTTGCCGTGTGACCTGGTCGCCGCTGCCGCCTTCTTTGCAGCTTGCGGTTGCGGAACCGGGGATGACGGTCATTAACGGAGACTTCAACGCTTTTTTGGCGGGGTTGCGGCTCGATGTGCTGCATCTGTCCAGTGCGTTGGAGTTTGACATTAGACTTCCGACACACATCGTCGTCTGTCCCTATGTGGTCACACTGTACGATTTAATTCCTCTTATCTACGACAGGTTTTTTCTGCCGCCTTCTGCGCCATTGCGAGGCCGGCGATATGTCGAGCGTTTGGGGTTGGTTATGCGGGCCGACCACGGGATAGCCATTTCTGGGTGTTCTCAGAAGGATGTAGAGACCTTTTTGGGGGTTAGGCCGGACAAACTCAGCGTGGCCTATCCGGCGGCTGATCCGGTTTTTATTCCACGCGATTCTACTTACGCTTCGGTGGATTTATCTCCATACGGCATTATCCGACCTTATGTTTTTTCAGTGACCGGTTCTTTTACCCCTAATAAATCCCCGGAGTTGCTCATTGCGGCGTTTGCGGCTTTACCTGCCGACCTGCGCACCGCGCATCAACTGGTGCTGACCGTCAAACTGTGGCCTACGATGCGAGAACAGTTTATGGCCCTCGCCGAAAAGCATGGCGTGGCGGCGCAGCTCGTTTTGACGGACGAATTACCACTCGAGGTGTTACTGGCTTTGTACCAACAGTGCAGTATCTATGCACACCTTTCCCCTTATGAGGGTTTTGGCTTGCCGGTGCTGGAAGCGATGCATTGCGGCGCTCCATGTGTGGCGGCGAATCGTGCTTCGTTGCCGGAGGTATTGGGGGACGCTGGTCTGTTGGTGGATCCAGAAAATGCGGCAGAGTGCGCGCAGGCCTTTGCGACTTTGTTGTCTGATCCGTCGCGGCGTGCGCGGTTATCGCAGCGGGGATTGGCGCGGGCAGAGCAGTTTACTTGGCAGCGGACTGCCGAGCATTACCGCGCGGTGTACCAGCAGATAGGAATGCAGTCAAATGATCCGGGCGAATTGCGGGTGGCCCTGTGGACACCGTTGCGTCCTACCAACACGGGAATCGCCGATTATGTTGAAGAACTTTTGCCGTATTTTGCCGCCTGGCAGCGGGAAAGCCATCCGATGCGGGTGGATATCTTCACGCAAAGCGAACCCGATAATCCATTCGTGCGGGATAATCATGCGTTTTTTACGCCGACAGCGTTTGAGGCGCTGCACGCTTGGCGCCCGTATGACGCGAATATTTACCAAATTGGTTCTACTTACGCTCACCACGAATTTATTTATAAACAGGCCCTAAAAGTCCCCGGCATTGTCGTGTCTCATGATCCGATTTTACACGCTTACCCCGCCACGCAGGTGCTTGGTATCGGACAACGCGAGGCCTATATTGAGCGGGTCATCGCGGAGGAGGGGGAATCCTTGCGCGAATTCGTGCGGCAAGCCTTAGCTGAAGATGCCTTTTGGGATGCCCTCTATCACGAATATAATATGGATAAGACCTTGCTACGCGCCAGTCGGGCGGTTGTATATCACAGTTACTACGCGCTGCGGGATGCTCAGCAACGTTTACCGAATGTATCCGCCTTTTATATTCCACTTTTTTCGGCTACCCCGCCGGATACGTTTTCTGCTGCTGAATGTAAACGACGTGTTTGTGAGCGACTCTGTCTGCCGTTAGAAACAATTCTTGTTGGAACCTTTGGAGTTATGGCTCGCAAGAAACGGGTGGACGAGTTAATCCATGCTGTTAGTTTGTTGCGCCGCTTTTATCCTCAGTTAGCCTTGTTGATTGTTGGCGACGTTTCTTCTTATAATCCTGTGCGTGAAGCGCAGCGGACAGGGTATAGCACGGAACGTATCTTCATTACCGGTGAAGTTACGATGGCGGATTTCATGACCTATCTACAGGCTGTAGATATTGGGGCCGTCCTTCGGTATCCCACCCTAGAGGAGACCTCGGCCATTATTTCACGGTTAATGGGACTGGGGAAACCGCTGATCATTTCGGATATTCCCCAATTCCGCGAGTTGCCGGATGAGTGTTGTTGGAAAGTCCCCGTTAACAATAGTGAAGTTGAAGTACTTGCGCTATATTTGGCCGAGCTGATTGAGAACTCGGAGTTGCGCGCTGCGATGGGATACAATGCTCTGCTGTATGCGCGCACCTATATGTCTCCGGAGTATGTCACGAATCTCTATCGGCAGGTGATTGACCATGAAATCAGTGGCGCACCTGGCCCCCAAGCCGAAACCCACATTCCACTGCGCTATCGTCACCAGGCCGACCTTGCCGTGATGATGAAACAGCTGCGCCACCATTTGCGGCATGATACCGCCATAGCAGAACCATGAACGCGCTCATGAGCGAAAAAGAAGATTGCTTTGGAGGACAATTGCGCCTGGCGTTCGTCGTACCACGTTACGGGGATACGCTTGTAGGTGGGGCGGAGACCTTTGCCCGACACCTCGCTGAACAATTGGTGGCCCATGGCCTGGCTAGGGTCACGGTGTTGACGACATGTGTTAACGATTTGGGGACGTGGCGCAATGAATTACCCCCAGGAAAAAGCTATCTCAATGGGGTGGAAGTTCTGCGTTTTCCTGTGGCCCACCTCTATCGGAATCCCACCCGTAGCTCGCAGCTACAAAGACGACTTGTGCAATCAGGCGTCTTGAGGGTGACCGAGCAATTTGAGTGGGTGGACTATTTACATCACAGCCCGGAATTGTACTGGCATTTACAGCAAAACCGCCACGTATACCGCTTGGCTTTTTTCATTCCTTATTTGTATGGGACTTCTTACTATGGGAGTATGGTGAACCCATCGCAAAGTATCCTGTGGCCCTGTTTGCATGACGAGCCGATGGCCTATTTGGCCCCAACGCGCCGGATGTTGCAAGCCTGTCGGGGGGTGCTGTTTAACTGCCCGCCGGAACAGGAATTGGCGCAGCGTTTGGGTATTCGTCCCCCGCGTCCGTATGTTGTAGGCGGAGGATTCGATGACCGGCGTGGAGACGCGGCGCGCTTTCGGGAGCGGCAACAATTCTTCGATCCCTTTGTCTTGTATGCGGGGCGTTGGGAGTTGGCGAAGGGGGTGGGTGAGCTGGCGACTTTCTTTGTCGAATACAAGAAGCGGCGTCCTGGCCCTTTAAAACTGGTGGTGATGGGAAATTGCGATGCCTCCACGGTCGCGCACCCGGACATCATTCCCATCGGTTTTCAGCCAGAGGCGGAGAAATTGGATGTGTACGCCGCTGCAGATGCCCTGATTCAGCCGTCCCTGATGGAAAGCTTTTCGATTGTCCTTATGGAAGCCTGGCTTGCTGGCGCGCCAGTTATCGTGCCGCGTCATTGCTCTGTTACTTCCTACCATGTGCAACAGAGCCGGGGCGGTTTGGTGTATCATGAATTTGAAGAGTTTATGACCGTGCTGGACAAATTGTCCGGGGATGCCGCCGCGCGGCAATCAATGGGACAATCAGGCCGCGCCTACGTGTTACGGGAGTATAATTGGGGGACCGTGCTGGAGCGTTTTCGGCGCGCACTGGAGACATGGCTGTCGCCGAGTTAGGGAGGCGTATTGTGATGTTCTTAAGGAATATTCATAGAATCGCCGCTGGAATTTTCCTCTCCGGCTTTGCCTGGCTTCTTTTAAAGGGCGATCCCCTTCAGGCTGCGTCCCTGGTAGGCGTGTTGCCGCAAGGTCCAGATGACGATCCTATCTATTACGTCGCACTCAATGGGGATTGTGGTGGCGCAATGCCATGTTACCCTTCGGTGCAAGCCGCCGTGGATGCTGTAGACGCGCCCGGGGATATCGTCAAGGTCGCCGCCGGCATGTACACCGGCGTTCATGTTCGCGCCGGCGTCGTCCAGGTGGTCTATGTGGACAAAACCTTGACACTTCAAGGGGGATATACTCTCACAAATTGGACGACCCCCGATCCTGTCCAGCATCCTACTATTTTGAACGCACAAGACCGGGGGCGGGTGTTGTATATTACCGGGGCCATTTCTCCGCTGATTGAGGGATTCCAAATTGTTAGTGGCAATGCGCGCGGGTTGGGGGGAATCATTATTGATGAGTGGGGTATGCAGCGGGATGCCGGTGGGGGGATTTACCTGAATGCGGCGCGGGTCGCTCTCAAAAGTACTGTGATTATTAGTAATGCTGCTGAGTGGGGAGGGGGAATATTTGTCAGCGGCGCCCAGGTTGATCTGCGCGGCAATACCTGGGCTTTTAATACTGCGGAGCTAGGAGGTGGCGGTTATTGGTTCTCCGCGCCCGCGGGACAATTGACTGGCGACGCTTTCCGAGCAAACCTGGCTACGGCCGGCGGCGGCCTGTATTTATACGCAAGCGACCTGGCATTGACTAATATTGTGTTTTCTTTTAATCTGGCGTGGGACGATGGTGGTGGAATATATTTTGCTAATAGCCAGAGTATGCTCCAGGGAAATACCTATATGGGAAATACTGCCGCTCGCGGGGGGGGACTGTTTTTGGTAGACCACAGTGACATTCGGGGGGTCAATACCCTTGTGGCTAATAATCATGCAGAGCTATCGGGCGCCGGAGTGTATGTGGAAACTTCCGCTGCGGATTTTACGCATACGACATTGGCGCGTAATCATGGCGGCGATGGCAGCGGGCTTTATGCCGTCGGTTTGGTGGATTGGTGGGGCGCTATCACCAGCACAGTCCGGCTGACCAACACCATCGTTGCCGGCCAGCCCGTAGGCGTATGGGCGGGTGAGTACAGCGCGGTAACGCTCGAAGCGACCTTGTGGGGGAACGGTCAATGGGCCAATGGGGCCGATTGGCAAGGCTTGGGACTGGTGACCGGAACCCATCACCTCTGGGGAGACCCGGCGTTCACCTGCGCCGACCGCTCCTGTTTGCATCCCTATCGGATTGGCGCCGCCAGCGCCGCGTTAGATGCCGGCGTGTTGACGGCGGTTGCCGTGGACATAGATGGGGAACCCAGACCTTCTGTTGCCCCTGCGGATTTGGGAATTGACGAACACTCCATACTATCCACTGCGCCGGCGCGTGTGAAAGACCGCTTTGTCTTTGCCTTTTATCATCCCTGGTATGACTTGAATACCTGGGATGATCCTGAATTTCTGGATCAACCACTCTTTCTGCATAATTCTGCCGACCCCCATACTATCCGGCGGCATCTTATGTGGAGTGGGTTGACCGGTATAGACGGCCTGCTAGTTTCATGGGCCGGCCCGACGCATCCTACAAACGCAATTTTTGCACAAACCCTGGATGCGATGCGGGGTACTGACCTGCGCGCCACTGCCTATTTTGAGATATCCTGGGCGGAACATTTCGATTCTGTTGCTACCGTCTTAAATGATATGCGCTATTTTATGACGACTTATGGAAGCCATCCACAGTTGCTGCGCCAGGATGGGCGTCCAGTGTTGTTCTTATATGCGGTGGATACGTTGCCGCGGGGTTCCTATCCTAGAACGTATGAGGCCTGGCAGTTTATCGTAGAGACTCTGCATTTCGCAGGCTACTACCCCTTTCTGCTAGGCGAAACTTTTATTCTCGATCCGGCCTATCTGACTATATTTGATGGGTTGTTTACGTATTTTCCCACGGCCTCGGTTGGCGCCTATCAGTCGCTTTCCCGACAAGCCCATCAGTCGCAGCGTTTATGGATGCCGGGTTTCTATCCGGGTTTTGACGATCATCTATTTCGCGATCCTTATATATATATTCCCCGCAATCAGGGCAAAACCTATGCGACTAGCTTTGCATTTGCCTTGAATACTATTCCCGACTGGCTGGCTGTGACCAGCTTCAACGAGTGGTATGAAAATACTCACATCGAACCGAGTCGGAGGTATGGCTACGACTATCTTCTGTACACCGCCGATTTCGCGGCGCAGTTCAATCGCTGGCACGCATACTCGACGGTATACGTGGACCCTGCTTACGTCGGACTTGCCGAGGGTACACCTGGTCGCCCTTTCCGCACATTGGAAGAGGCCTTGTTCTCCGCTGCCGATGGCGCTACCGTTTATCTGATGGGCGGCGATTATGTCGGGCCGTTCACTGTGACTCATTCTATCACGCTGACCGGCGGCTACGGCCCAGGGTGGACGCCAGGGGGCGCCGGCTTGCCCACTGTGTTGCGTGGGGCTGGCGCCGGCCCAGTTGTGCGGGTTGAGGGGGGCATATCTCTCTCCATGCCCGACGTGACCTTAGCGGACCTGACCTTGACCGGCGGCCACGCGGCGGCGGGCGGCGGCATCCATAGCCAATCTGCCAATGTGACACTGCGCCGCGTCACTGTATCAGATAATCGCGCGCAGACATTGGGCGGTGGTGTGTTCATCCAGGGAGGGGCGCTGCACCTGGACGCGGCGCGTGTGCTAAACAACACGGCGACGTTGGGGGGCGGTTTCTACGCCGGCCCTGGCGCGCGTGTGTATTTGACGAACACGCTCATTGCCGGAAACGCCGCGACATTGACGGGCGGCGCCGGTTACTTGCATCCTTCATCCGTTTTGCATATTTTGCATGGCACCCTGACGGCCAACGCGGCGCCAGACGTAGGGGGACTGTACGCCTGGCTCTGGCCATCACAGACTGTGTGGGTGCGCAACAGTATTTTGTGGGGGAACGCGGCCCGTGATTTACAATGCAACGCTGCCTGTGTCGTTCGCTACTCCGATGTGGGTGGCGGTTGGTTGGGGCTAGGCAACCTCGACGTTGCGCCGGGCTTTGCTGATGATACCTATCACCTTGCAGCTCATTCCCCGCTCATAGATATGGGCGAGACCGCTACTTTATTGCCCCTCACCGACTTTGAGGGAGAGCGACGTGTGTTGGGGTTGGATGTGGACATGGGGGCGGATGAGTTTAATCCCGTGTTGCGTTCCTCGCTCACGGTCACCCCGCCCATCGCTTTGCCCGGCAGCGTCCTGACGCATACTGTGCGTCTGGTGAGCGCCGGCGGCGTGCGCACGCGCTTTGTGGTGACGGACACCCTATCGCCTTGGACGCGCTATGTCCCCGGATCGGCGCAGGCCTCTCTGGGGACAGTGCGCTTGCCCATCACCGGAACAGGGTTCTTGCCAGAACAACTGGTGTGGACGGGAACGCTTAACCCCAATCAGGTGTTAACGCTACGGTTTTCCGCGATCATTTTATCGGCGACACTGGAGTCGTGTGAGACCATTACCAATGTTGCGGTCTTTCAAACCGATCAGGTGACTTTCACCCGCTATGCGGTCACGGCTAGGGGGCCGCTTGAGCGCGGCGTCTTGCAGATCGAAACTGCGCCTGAGGGGCATCAACCCTTGCTGGTATCTCAACCTGTGACGCGCGGCGTTCCCTTGTCCCTCTACGCTGCTGGTTATAACGGCTGCGGCCAATATCTCGGCCCGGTGCCCGTAACCTGGACAACGTCCGGCACGCTGCCGCCGCAGGCCAGCGTGGGGACACGCTTTCATTTTACGCCAACCTGGGTGGGGAGTACGGGCATGATTGTGGCGGAGGATGCCGGACTGTATGCGCAAACCGGACGGCTTTCCGTGGTTGCGCCGCCGGAACTTATGTTGCCGCCATTGCCGTTGAGCGGGACGCAGCCGGCTCAAACTGTGCGTGCATATCCGCTGGCGCTGGCCAACGGCGACGCGCTCTCACTCACCTATGTTTTGGCTCCGGTGTTTGTCGAGCCGTTTGTGATTACGTACACGTGGGATGCGAGTTTTTTTGTCCATGCGGTTATTGTTGGGAGGAGCGCGCCTCTGGCGCATCCCGAGTGGAGTTACTATTTTGCGCCGGAACTGGTTGCGCCGCGTTTGATCGGCGCACAAGTGTCCGTGACCGAGTTGGATATGCAGGTGTATGGTGTGAACCTCTCCAATTGGGTGAACTGGGATTGGGAGGCTTTTCTCAGCGACGGCGACATAACCTTCCCTGAAGGACAATTCTTGTCCACCCGCACCAATCCTTACGATACTTATGCGCGGACTACTCCGGTGTGGGTAGCTGTCAGTATTGGCGAACGGCAGACAACCGCCAGTTATCGCTACCACGCCTCACATAATTTCGAAACGGGGGCGACCGTCGTCACGCCCTTCCGCACCGGCGACGTCAATAGCCACTCGTTGCCGTTGACAATTCAGGATGGTTTGCACGCGCAGGTGTTTCTTTGGACGGGTGATTCGCGGGTGGCGCAGCAGTTCGATGGACTGCAACTCACCGTCCGCGGTGTGGCGACGTATACAACCCCTTCCACCGCGTGGTTGACCGCGCAGCCGCAGGCCGGGCTGATTCCGCCACGTTCTTTCGAGACGGTGCAGCTAAAAGCCAGTTCTTACCATCTGCCACTGGGTATCCACTCCGGTACGCTCTGGTTGCGCACGAACGATGTGGCTTACTCAATTACGCCCATTCCGTTCTATTTGACAGTATCGCGGAATTTGTTACATTTGCCCCTTATTATGCGCGCGCATTAAGCATTTTCTTGTGGAGAAATCTGTGCTTTGTTCTGTGGCGTGCGCCTAAAGATGCAATTTGAAGGGCATTTTTGGGGAGGGCGGGCGCAGCCCATTACCGAAAAATCCCCTTCTTATGACTGAAACTATTTTTAGGAGGTAGGGTATGAAAATCTTTATTACCGGCGGCGCCGGCTTCATCGGCTGTAATCTGGCGCATCATCATTTGACGCGCGGCGACACGGTCGTCGTGTTTGACAACCTGTCGCGCAAGGGGACGGACAATAACCTGGCCTGGTTGCAGGCGGAATGTGGGGAGCGGCTGTCCTTCGTGCGGGGCGACATCCGCGATTTTGACGCGCTGCGCGCCGCGCTCACGCCGGATGTGGCGCGAGTCTACCACATGGCCGGGCAAGTGGCCGTGACTACGTCTGTTGTTAATCCCCGCGAGGATTTTGAGATCAACGCTTTGGGAACGTTCAACGTGCTGGAAGCCGTGCGCGCTGTCGCGCCGCAGGCGATCACCTTCTACGCCTCGACGAACAAGGTCTACGGCGGCATGGAAGAGGTCGTTGTCGTCGAAGAGGCCACGCGCTACCGTTACCGCGACTTTGCGCTGGGCATCCCGGAGAGTCAGACGTTGGATTTCCACTCGCCCTACGGCTGTTCCAAAGGCGCGGGCGACCAATACGTGCGCGACTACGCGCGGATTTACGGGATGCGGACGGTCGTGTTCCGCCAATCGTGCATCTACGGGACGCGCCAGTTCGGCGTGGAAGACCAGGGCTGGATCGCGCACTTCTGCATTGCGGCGCGGTTAGGGCGGCCCATTTCGATTTATGGCAACGGCAAGCAGGTGCGCGATATTTTGTGGATCGAAGATCTGGTAGCGGCTTACCAGGCGGCGGCAGAGCGGATTGACGTGGCGGCCGGCCGCATCTACAACATCGGCGGCGGGTCGGAGAACACGATGTCCATCTGGACGGAGTGCGGCGCGATTCTGACGCGGTTGGCCAGACACGACATCCCTGTCATCTACGGCGACTGGCGTCCCGGCGACCAGCCGGTCTACGTAAGCGACATCCGCAAGGCCGAGCATGAGCTGGGCTGGCGGCCCAAAGTCTCTGTGGAAGAGGGCATTGGGCGGCTGTGGCGCTGGATTGACGCGAATCCGGGGTTATTTGGATGAGTTGGCGATCTTTCTTAGAGCGGGGATTTATGCAGGGTCTCTTTGTGACCCATGTTGCACGTGTGCGGCTTGCCACTTCTCCTGAACACGACGTTGAGACGCTAATCCATACGGCCTACAAGGTGGTTTTGGGGCGTCAGGCCGATCCTATGGGGTTAAGTTCCTGGAAAAAAAGATTAACGCAACACCAGGCCAAGTGGACGGGGATGGTTTGGGAATTACTGTATTCTGATGAGTTTCGGCGGCAGCACCCCCGGTGGCCACTGCCTCCCTTGATGTATCCATTTCATGCCGCACGATGTCTGTTAGTGCAGCAGGTTTTACCCGCCGCCGACGTGATTGTGGATTTGGGGGGAGCCTTTACTGGCACATCAACCGGGGCGTTGTTGGCGATGGGGTATCCTTACTCCGCGCGCGAAATTACAATTATTGACTTGCCGCCGGAGTTGCGGCGCGATAATGGTGAATTTTTATTCGCAACGGAGGAAACCTCTGATTTTATTTTGTGTCATGATACGCGGGTGCGTTATGTTCATGCCTCTATGGTGGATATGTCTGCGGTGGCGGATGCTTCGGTGGACCTAGTTTGGGCGGGGCAGAGCATTGAGCATGTGACGGTCGAGGAGGCACGCCAGGTTTATCGTGAGGCCTGGCGTGTCTTGAAGCCCGGTGGCCATTTTTGTTTGGATACTCCCAATCGCGCCTTGACGGAATTGGAAAATCCCAACGGTTATATTCATCCTGAACATAAACATGAGTATCGGGTTCCCGAATTGGTGATGGAAGTGCGCGCGGCAGGGTTTGACATCAAGCGCACATTGGGGATTTGCCCGATGCCGCGTTCTTTGCAGTCTGGGCGTTTTATCACCGAGGAATTTGCGCGTCGGGTCGAGTTGACGCCGGACGCTGAAACCGCCTTTGCCTTTTACATTGAGAGCGTCAAGCCGCTATAATAGGATTTGGAAAGGATGTCCATGACAACATCGAATGAATTGGAAGAAATCGTAGAAATCCGTAACCCAGACATTGACGCAGAGGCTATCATGCGCCAGATCCGCGAGAATATCCGCCAGCGGCGCGTGACGGCGGAGGCGCAGGGTGTCAACTATGAGGCATTCGTCGAAGGGTTGTACGCGGCCCAGGTCACGGCGCGGTTTGACCACAGCCTCTACTACGATTTGCGCCGCATGAGTGTGGGGTATGACAAGATCGGCGTGGGGCTGTCGCTCACCGAATCCAAGACGCCGCTGATCGCGCCGTTGATTCAACGGATTCGCGGTGGATTGCATCACCTGGTCATCTACTACGTCAATATGCTGGCCGGACAGCAAGCGCGCTTCAATGAGTACGTCGTGCGGGCGCTGACGGGATTGGTCAAATCATTGGAAGCCGGGCCGACGCCCGATGAGGTTGCTGCGTTGCGCGCCGAGGTCACTCGTTTGCAAGAGCGCGTCGCGGCGCTGGAGGCCAAACAGGAGCGACCTGCTTCATGAAACTAGGCATTGTTGTCCCCCGCTATGGCGAGGAAATCTTGGGCGGCGCGGAGACTTTTGCGCGAGAGTTGGCCGAGCATCTCCCGTCGTCCGAGTTCGCGGTCGAAGTCCTGACGACGTGCGCCAACGACTTGCTCAAGTGGCGCAATGTCTATCCCGCCGGTCTGACGCGCGTGCATGACATCCCGGTGCGGCGTTTCCCCCTGGATGATCGCGTGCGCAATGAACGCCGCTACTGGGAACTGATGATCAAGTTCACCAACCGCTGGCCGACGACCGTAGAAGAGGAAGACGCCTGGATTGAGCACAGCGCGCACAGTCCGGCCTTGTATCACTACTTGTCTCAACATAGCCGCGTGTACGATCTGCTCATTTTCGTGCCTTATGTGTTTGGCATGACCTTCTATGGGACGATGATTGATCCGGCGCGCTCCGTGCTCTGGCCGTGCCTTCACGATGAGCCGTTTGCCCGTTTTGCGCAGACGCGCTTGATGTTGCAGACCTGTCGGGGGGTGATGTTCACCAGCGCACCGGAGCAGGCTTTGGCCGAGGGCAAGTTGGGGGCGCGCAATCCGTGCGCGCAGATAGTCGGCTTTGGCTTGGATGATTATCAAGCGGACGCAGAGTGTTTCCGGCAGCAGTTTCATCTGACCGAACCGTTCATCCTGTATTCCGGGCGGTTGGATAGCATGAAGAATTTGCTGCAACTCCTCACGTTTTTCATCCAATACAAACAGCAACGCCCTGGTCCGCTGAAGCTCGTCTTGATGGGAACCGGCGCCTTGCCCATCCCCAAACATCCCGACATCGTCGAAATTGGCTTTCAGACCGGGCAGGTCAAGCTGGATGCTTATGCGGCGGCGACGGTGTTGTGTTTGCCCTCCTTGCTGGAGAGCTTTTCCATCGTGATTATGGAATCCTGGTTGGCAGAAGTGCCGGTGCTGGTGCATGGAGACTGTGATGTGACGCGCTATCACGTCTTGCGAAGCAACGGCGGGCTGTACTACGCGGACTTCGCCGAGTTTGCGGGCGCGCTGGATTGGTTCATGACGCACCCCCAGGAACGCACCCAAATGGGCCAACTGGGCCGCGCGTATGTGCGGCGCGAGTACAATTGGGACGTGGTGCTGGCGCGCTTCTATGCGGCGTTGGCCGTTTGGAGGAGCTGATGCGCATCTGGCAATTTATTGCATACTTGCACGCGCCTGGCGATGCGGCCGCCGATTTTATCTACGCGCTCCAGCAGATTTTTCGCACCTGGGGGTATGAATCCGAGATCGGGGCGTTGGAAGGGGCTACAGAGACCGCGTCGCTTTGGCAGCCGGTGGCCGAGGTGCTCCCCACATTGACCGCTCAGGATGTTGTGCTCTATCATTACGTGGGCGGCTCCCCCTTGACTACGCAACTGTTGGGGATGTCGGCGCGCTTGGTGATTTACTATCAAAATGTCACACCGGCGCACTTTGTCGCGCCATTTCACGCGGAATTGGCCGTGACGCTGCGTCGAGGTCGGGAAGAGATAAACCTGCTACGCGATTATCCGGCCCTGGCGCCCTCCGAGTACAGTCGGCAAGAGTTGCAGGGATTGGGATTCCGGCGCGTTGAGGTGGTGCCGCTGCTGGTGCCGCAGGCGCGGTTGCGATCTTCGGCGCAGATGCCGGCCGGCGCCGCGGCGCGGCAGCGCTACGCTGATGGTCGAGACAACTGGCTTGTGGTGGGGCGCATCGCTCCCAACAAACGCTGTGAGGATGCCCTTAAGTCCTTCGCGTATTACCATCACTTCATCCGCCCGCAGTCGCGCCTCTTGTTCGTGGGCGGCGCGGAACACTTTGAAGCCTATCACTTCAACCTGGAGCGCCTGGCCGATCACCTGAGTGTGGCAGACGCGGTGGAGTGGTGCGGCTGGGTCTCATGCACGCAGGAATTAGGCGCGTACTACCAACTGGCCTCGCTGCTCGTCTGTATGAGCGAACATGAAGGATTCTGTGTGCCCCTGTTGGAGGCCATGTGTTTTGACGTGCCGGTACTGGCTTACGCGGCGGCGGCGGTCCCCTACACTTTGGGCGATGCCGGCGTGTTGGTAAACGAGAAGCGCTACGACGTGATTGCGGAACTGGCGGAGATGCTAATCCATAACGCGGCCTTCCGCGCGCCGGTGGTGGCGGCGCAGCGGCGACGGCTGGCGCAGTTTGCCCCTGCCAAGGTGGAAGAGGCCTTGCGCCAGGCTCTGCTGCCGTTGCTCCCAGCGTAGCCATACCCCACTACTACATCCACTTGATGACTATGAGACTAACTGACTATGGGACGGATTAAGGCCATTCACCAAATCATGCCGGGCTTTCTCTACGGCGACGCCCTGGGAAACCAGGCGGCGCGCATCCGCGATCTGTTGCGCGCCTGGGGCTATGAGTCCCAAATCTACGCGCAATTCCGTGACCAACGCTGGGCAGACCCCGGCATAGATTACCAACGCTATCAGGGTCACGCGGATACCGTCTTGGTGTATCATTACTCTATCGCTTCGCCGTTGACAGAATTTGTGCGCCATCTGCCGGATCGCTTGGTAGTTTATTACCACAACGTGACGCCGGCCGAATTTCTGCACGGCTACAACCCCGAATTTGCCGCTCTGTTGGGGCAGGGGCGCGAAGAGCTGCCGCTGCTCAAATCCGCGCCCTATGCATTGGCGGCTTCCGATTATAATCGCGATGAACTGCTGGCGTTGGGATTCCAAAATGTGCAGGTATTGCCTTATTTTGTGTACCTTGATGAACTGTTAGCTTCGGCAGACAGCCCCGCGGGGCAGGATATTGTGAAACGTTATGCGGATGGTTGGGTGAACTGGCTGTTTGTGGGCCGGTTGGTGCCCAACAAGCGCCAGGATGACCTGATTCGCGCGTTCAACTACTATCACCGCCTGGTTAACCCTCACTCGCGGCTGTTCCTCGTCGGTTCGGATATCAATGCTCCCGGCTATCGCCTGGAACTGGAAATCATGGCGGAGGCTTTTGGCCTGAGTGCGAATGTCCATTTGACCGGGCCGGTAGGATTGCGCGAAGGGTTGGGGGGCTACTATCGCTCCGCGACGGGATTTCTCTGTTTGAGCGAACATGAAGGGTTCTGTGTGCCTTTGTTGGAGGCGATGGCGTTCGATGTCCCCATTCTCGCGTTCAAGGCCACCGGGGTGCCATATACCTTGGGAGAGGCGGGATTGTTGATTGCGCGCAAACGCTATGATATTATAGGAGAGTTGATGGAAAGTGTCGCGCATGATGGCGCCGTGCGCCGCGTGCTGGTGGCGCGTCAGCGCGAGCGTCTGACCGCCTTTGCGCCGCAGCGTGTCGAGGCGTCGTTGCGCGAGTATATAGACAGTCTTTCATAATAGCTTGTGGAGGTGCTCGGATGTGCAAAAGGGATGGGTGGCGAGTGCTAGCGTTGGCGCTGGTGATAGTGGGCAGTCTGGGTCTCACGCGGATACATTCGGGGCGCGCGGCCTGGAACGTTAACCCGCCGGTACAACCGGGATTCCCCCAGGTGTTGAGCGGCGCGGCAATTTACGAATCCTCGCCTACCCTGGCGGATTTGGACGGTGACGCGACGACGTTAGAAATCATCGTGGCGGGGCGCGACCGTACCGGCGAGACCCCGAATTGCCAGGGGCGCGTCTACGCCTATCGGCCAAACGGCGCGCTTTACTGGGAGCAGCAGGTGCGCGCGCCGGTGAACTCAACGCCGGCTGTGGCAGATGTGGATCACGATGGCGTGCCGGAAGTCGTGGTGGGGTTGGGTGGCTATATAGATAAGACGTGTTGGAACGGTGGCGTGACTGCACTGAATGGGCATACGGGCGCTATCGAGTGGACGTTTGACACGCAAGACTGGTTAAACCATAGCCCGGATGGCTGGCGAGATGGCGTCTATAGCTCTCCGGCGATTGGAGACGTGAATGACGATGGCGACCTGGAAATCGTGGTGGGCGCGTGGGATCAGTGTATCTATTTGCTGGGCGGCGCGGGCAATCCACTCTGGCCGGAGTTAAACGGCATTGTCGGGCGCACCTACTGTGGGGGTCATGGCTTCTATAATGAGGATACGGTGTGGTCTTCCGCATCCTTGGCGGACTTGGATGGCGATGGCACACTGGAAATCATTATCGGGGCGGACATCACTGCCGGCAACCAAAACGGCGATCCTACGGGCGGTTACGTCTATATCCTGCGGCACGATGGGGAACAACTGGCGCGGGAGTGGCTCGATCAGGCCATCTATTCTTCACCGGCGGTGGGCGATGTGGATAACGACGGACAACTTGAAATCGTTGTGGGCACAGGCACTTACCTGAAGAACAAAGGGTACTATGTCAGGGTCTTCAACTACAACCCGTCCGGCGCCGCTGTGACCGACCGCTTGGTCGAGAAGTGGACCCTGGCGACCGACGGGCGCGTTTTTTCTTCCCCGGCTTTGGGCGATTTGAACACCGACGGTTATTTGGACATTGTCGCCGTTGCCGCTATCGGAGATGGCCCGGAGCAGGGTGGGGCGAATGCCGGAAGTAAAGTGTTTGGTTGGAGCGGACAGACCGGCGCCAAGTTGTTTGAAACTCAGATCTGTGATTCTTTCGGCAATCATTACACGACGCATACTTCACCGAGCATTGCCGCTGTCGGACGCGACGGCGACTCCGGCTTGAAAATATTATTCGGTCATTCGTGGGAAATCGGCATCCTCAACAGTGATGGTTCCTATTATACGGATTCCGGCCCCTGCTATGACAATGAGACCACCAATATCACCTACTGGACCAATTACAGCACGTATGGCACACCGGCCTCCGGCGACATTGACCATGACGGCAAGGTGGAAGTGGTGATTGCCAACGGACAGAGCCTCGAGCATCCCAATGTAGGGGTGCTCCATGTTTGGGAGCCGGGAATGTCCACAGGAGGACTTCCCTGGCCTATGTTCCGCCAGAATCCCCGGCACAGCGGCGGCCTGCTCTTTCCTGCGTTGGCAGTCTCTCCTGCCAACCTCTCCATTCCTTTCATCAGCGGGCAGACTCCGGCAGCCCAGCAGATTGTCATCTCCAATGCAACCGCAGGAACTTCTTTTGAGTGGAGCGCTGCTATCAATTGGTCTGGTTCTGAGGTCGCCAACTGGTTTACCCTGAGCGCGCTTTCCGGCGCTGTTTCCCGATCTGCCCAGGTGTCGCTGGCGGTGAACGCCGCGGCCACCGCCGATCCCGGCACCTATCAGGCCGTCATCACAATTGCCGCGGAGGACGCCAAGAACAGTCCGCAGCAGATTACGGTGCAATACGTTGTACCGCCGCCCACTTTGTTCATCCGCCCCTCCGAGGTTCTGTTCCTCCTTGCGCCGGAGGAAGACAGTGATGTGCGGAATATCGCCATTAAAAACGCCGGCGGTGGCGGCCCGATTTTGTGGACGGCGGCTGAGTCGCTGTCCTGGTTGTACATCACACCGGAGTCGGGTGATACGAAAACCCAACCCCATCTTGTGCTCGAAGTGGATAGCAGCGGCTTGGGGCAGGGTTATTATTCCGGCGTCATCACCGTTCACGCTACAACGGCTGGTGTATCCAACCCGGATCAGACGATAGCCGTCGCACTCTATTATGGTCCCCTCACGCGAGTTTACACGCCGCTGGTATTAAGAGATTACGCGCCGGCGCAGTGACCGGGAAATGAGGCTTCTGTGAACCTGCTCCACGTCAGCGCCGGCTACCCTCCCTTTCTGGGCGGCGCGGAGGTCTACGCTCAAACCATCTCTGAGCGCTGTGTGGCCGAGGGACATGGGGTCACGTTTGTTGCCACCGATGCGGCGGAGGTGGAATACTACTGGAATCCACACAAACACCACAGCGCGCCGGGCCGCGACTCGTTGCATGGCGTAACTGTCGTGCGATTCCGGGTCAGTCATCTGCCACTCTCGCCCTGGTCTTTCTACGGCTTCCGCCGCTTGGCGACCGTGTTCGCGCGTCTTCCCGGCGCCTTGCCCCTCCTGCGGTGGATGGCGCGCTTCATGCCCGGCGTTCCCGACCTGGAAGCTACGTTGGAGGCGCTGCCCGGCCCTTTCGACCTGGTGCATGGCATCAATATTGCGCTGGAGTGGCCGCTCCTGGCGGCCTGGCGCTATGCTCGCCGCCATCACCGGCCTTTCGTCGCAACCCCCTTCGTCCACTTGGGTGAGCACGGCAGCGCGGATGTGTTGATCAACTACGTCATGCCCCATCAACTGGAAGCATTGCGCGCCGCCGATGCAGTGATCGTGCAGACCGGCATTGAGGGCGCGGCGCTCGCGCGCCTGGGTGTGGCAGAAGAACGCATCCACCGCCTGGGCATGGGGGTGGCCCTGGCGCAGCTTCAGGGCGGTGACGCGCAGCGTTTTCGGGCGCGACACGGCCTCGCCCATCCGCTAGTCACCTTTCTGGGCGTCGTCACCCGTGACAAGGGTAGTTTCCACTTGGTGCGGGCGTTGGAGCAACTCTGGGCGCAGGGGCAGGCCGTGCATCTGGCGATTGCCGGACCGGCAGTGGATGAGTTTAAGCGTTTCTATGCACAGCTTTCCACTGCGGCGCGCGAACGCACCCTTTTGCTTGGCCCGGTGCAGGGGCAAGACAAATTGGATTTGCTTGCCGCGACCGACATCTTCGCATTGCCTTCGCGCATTGACTCCTTTGGCATTGTGTACCTCGAAGCGTGGGCGCATAGCAAGCCAGTCATCGGCGCCCGCGCGGGTGGTGTGCCGGATGTCATTGCCGATGGCGATGATGGCCTGTTGGTGGATTTTGGCGACGTGTCGGGGTTGGCTGCGGCTATCCAGAGCTTGCTGGCCGATCCGGCGCGCGCGCAAGCACTGGGAGCGCGTGGCCGCGCCAAAGTTGTTGCGCGCTATACGTGGGATCGCCTTTACGGGCAGTTGCAGCAAATCTATGGGCGGGTGACCGGGGCGTCTGGATGCGTTTAGCCCTCAACGCGACGGAAATTGGGCGGCAGCGCGGCGGCAACGAAAGCTATCTGGTCGGGCTGCTGCAAGGCCTGGCCGCGCTAAACGCCGCCGGCGATGTCACGCTTCTGGCAACGCCGGATGGCCTTGCGGCGCTGCCGGCGATCACGCCGGCGGCTTATCCTACAGTGAACACCGGCCCCTACCGGCAACTCCTTTTCTATCTTTGGCAACAAACGTACCATCTCGCTCGCTTGCGCCCCGATTGGTATCTTTCCACCTTCTTCCTACCGCCCATCACCCCTTGCCGCGCGGCGGTGCTGGTTCACGACATGTCTTTTCGCGCCCACCCGGAGTATTTCCCCCGCTTCATCGCGCTCTACATGCGCGTGTTGACGGGCCTGGCCGTGCAGCGGGCGGAGCGGGTCATCGCGCTGTCGGAGTTCACACGCCGGGAGATTGTGCGCTTTCACCCCGGCGTGGCCCAGAAAACCGTCATGGTGCTGCCGGGCATTGACGCGGTTTTTCGTCCTGATCCCGCTGCCGACGACGCCGCGACGCTCGCCCCGTATGGCCTGACCCCCGGATATATCCTGGCTCTCGGCAATATTCACCCGCGCAAGAACCTGGCACGGCTGTTGGAGGCTTATGAACTGTTGCGTCGGCAGTGTGGGAGGACGCCGCCGCTCGTCTGGGCGGGGGCGCCGCGCTGGAGCAGCACTGAATTGGTCGCGCGCGCGCAGGCAGCCGGCGTGTTGCTGCCCGGCTTCATTCCTCAGACAGCAATGCCTGCCCTCTACCGGCAGGCTGCTATGCTCGTCTACCCCTCGCTTTACGAAGGCTTTGGCCTGCCACCGGTGGAGGCGCTGGCCTGCGGCACGCCGGTCGTTGCCAGCAATACCACGAGCCTACCGGAAGCGGTGGGTGATGCTGCGTTAACCGTGGATCCCACCTCTACACCAGTGTTGGCGGAGGCGATGGGGCGTTTGCTAGGGGATGCGCGGCTGCGTGCAGCGCTACGGCAGGCCGGCCTGACGTGGAGTCAACGCTTCACCTGGGAGAAGACGGCGAGCGCCTTGTTGACGGCCCTGGCGGGGGGATAATCAAAAGAAAAATGTTCGCACATTGCGAACATTTTGCTTGTTGATCCTTGAGTGCTTATCGGCGCTCCTTGAGTTGGGGCAGAAGCGTGCGCGGTATGGGTTCAGGTATCGGCAACAGCTCCCGGCAGTGTGAAAAAGAACGTGCTCCCCTGTCCGGGGGTGCTTTCTACTCCCGCGTGTCCCCCCAATTTCTCCGCGATGCGCCGCACGATGACTAGGCCCAACCCGTGTCCTTCTTCTTTATCGGGATTTAGCCGGCTGAACGGTTGAAATAAGCGCGCCTGCTCTGTCGCTGTCAGGCCGGGGCCGTTGTCGCTAACCCAGAAACGTACTTTGCCATCCGCTTGCGTCTTGGCCCCCAGGGTCAGCCGGGGCGGATTCCCTCCGTATTTGATCCCATTGCTGAGATAGTTCATCCAGATTTCCTCGACCCAGGGCGCATAGCCAAGCGCCAGCGGCCATTCGGCGGGCAGTGTGTATGTGGCCTGGCGCGTCTGCGCTGACAATTCCAGGCGCTCCTGGACATTGCGCACGATTTGTGCGGTATCGAGCGGCACCATAGCGGGTTTTTCCGAACGGCGTATTCGGGCGAAAAACAAGAGTTCGTTGACGGCCTGACTGAGCGCCTGTCCGGCGCGCATCATCTCCTTAAGGTGCATCTCGATTTGATCTTGCGTTAATTCTGCAAAATTCATTTCCAGAAATTCCGCATACCCGATGCTCACGCCGATTCTTTGTTGGATGCCGTGCGCCACCATGGCTACAAACGCATCTAAATCAGCATTTTGCGCTCGCAATTCCTGGTTGAGACGGCGCACTTCAGTGAGGTCCTGAAAACGCGCCCGGCTGATGCTGATCGCCCGATGCAATTCCGCATTGCTGGCCGGTTTGATCAAGTAGGCGCCAATACCCACCTGACTGGCCTGACGGATCAAATCGGCGGACTCATGGGCCGTCAGTAAGACTATGGGGGTGGGGCAAAGCTGCTGGATTTCTTCGGCAGCTTTCAATCCGGCAGTGAGGTCATCCTGCTTTGTCACCGGGTCCCACATGCGCAGGTCCATCACCACAATGTCCGGGTGGGTGACATCCGTGAGCTTTACGGCTGTGACACCATCATAAGCGCAGCCCACGACTTGATAGCCAATGGCTTGCACCTGGAACTGGATCAATTCGTTATTCAGTATCTCATCATCTACGACGAGCACACGAATTGGCGTTGTCACGGTCATCAAAAGAATTCCATATCGGGTACGGTCGGGCGGATGGGCTGGACGGGGCCAGCGGCCAACACCATTGCGGCGACATCGGCGAAAATAGTTGTGAGCACTTGATCGGTCTCGCTAAACTTGGCCGGTTCTTTATTGACCAACTCCATCACGCCTAATAACCGGTCTCCGGCTTCGAGCGGCAGGCACATGATGGATTGCGTGAGGAAGGCGAATTCTTCATCCACCTGGAATGAGAAGCGCCAATCCTGGCGCGGCTGGTTGACAATGACCGGGATGCGATTGCTGGCAACCCAGCCGGCTACGCCGCCATCGCCGGGTATGCGGCGACCTGGCAACTCTTGTTGCAGTTCCCCCTGGACGAGGATAAACACCAATTCGTTAGTCTCTGGATCCCATTGCAGGATAGAACCATCCTTGCTGCCAATGACCGCTACCAGCCGGGCCAATAACTCGTTGAGGGCCAATAGCGGTTCGGAGGCGGCTGCGATCTGGGCGCGGGCCTGGTACAGCTCGGCGGCCATGGCTACGTAGCGCTTGAGGGTGGCGATTTCTTCTTGATGGATCAGGGCTTCGGCCTGTAGACGGGTGTTTTCCTGTTGGAGAAAGCGTAGCGCTTCTGAACTCATGTCAACCTCCATAGTCTGTGGTGGATTTCTGTTCTCATCATACTGCCAAAATGGTATCTGGGCAAACGCCGCGATATGGGACGTCAAAGGGCTCAAGCGTTCGGAAGCACTCGCAGCGTGTCTTCTTCTTCACAGAGTGGGAGAAACTGCGGGCGTTCATCCGGGGTGCGGTTGGGATGATGTAAGGACAACATCCACTGGCCGGTAAAGGCGCGGAACACCATGGCGTGACCACCATCGGTGGCATACAGCGGTGGAAGGAGGTGTTCCCATGGCCCGACCAGTTGTCCCCCGACCGACCGCGCCACGGCCAACGTATAGCCGCCGACGCCAAAGCTCGACCAGAGCAACAGCAAGGCTCCCGCTGTGGTGCGATGTAAGAACGGGCCGTCGGTCACGTAGCCATGGCGTTCCGGCGTTCCCACTTCCTGGGCCCACGGCGCCGCCGAGGCGCGGAACAGCAAGGTTGGCGCGTCCACGGCCGCTCTCAAATCCGGCGTCAGCCGCACTATGCAGATTTCACCGTCGCCTACCTGGACCCACTCGTGACAGAATACCAGCCAGGGCGTCTGCGCGTTGTCAACAAACAGCGTGCCATCCAGACATTCCCACGCCGCCGGCGTGACGGGGCCGGCGCTGTGCGGGATAAAGGGGCCGCCTGGCGCGTCGGAGACCAGAATTTGTGTTCCCCGGCGCACCTCTGGCGCTTTGAAACTGGCGAACATATAGTACCGCCCCTGGTAGGCATGGACTTCTGGCGCCCAGAAGTTGCGATCCGCCCAGAAAGCGGAGGGGGGACGGAAAGCCGGGAATGGCCCCTCCCAGTGTTCCAGGTCTTCCCCAATGTAGACATCAAAACCCTGCGCCGGCGGTTTCCAGGGATCTGGATCGGTCGTGCCGTACAGGTAGTAACGTTGTTCCGTTGCCACCGGCAGAACAAAGGGATCACGAATTTGCAGGTCACGGTTATGAATCATGGGGTTTCTTCTGTCGGAGTTCCGACTGCGTTTATGGCGCGCAATTGCACGACGCGCCAAAATCTTCCGGCCCCAGACTTTGCGGCATTTCCAGCACCTTGCGTAATGAGAAGTACGCCGGCTTTGAGCGATACGCCTTGTCAAAGATGAGCGCGTGATCGTAGCCGGAGAAGGAATTGGGAACCCACGAGTAACGGTCGGTGAAGCCCCACATCACAAAAGCGGCACAATTTTCGGCCTGCGTACACACTTCCAGCAATTGCTGGTAGAGATTTGCCTGTTGATCCAGGTCATCCTTGGACGCCTCGACCGGCAGGCGGATATCCAGCTCAGTGATGTGAACTTGCAGCCCCAGTTCCCCCAACCGCTGAATGTTGCGCGCGATATCCTCAGGCGACGGCGACGCCCCCGCGACAAAGTGCATCTGCAATCCCACGCCGTGAATAGGAATGCCGCGCTCCACCATCCCCTTGACCAGATTGTAAACCTCGTCCGACTTTCCCCCCATCCCTTCCGCCGCGTAGTCGTTATAGAACAGCAGCGCGTCAGGATCGGCGGCGTGCGCCCAGGTGAAGGCTTTGTCAATGTAGTCAGGCCCCACGCCATCGCTCCACACCGTCTTGCGCAGCCCTACGCCGTTCTCGCTGATGCCCTCGTTCACCACGTCCCAATACGCCACCCGCCCCTTGTACCGGCTGACGACGGTGGTGATGTGGTCTTGCAGCACGGCGTTCCACTGTTCCTGCGTGAACGTTGCGTTGTTGATCCAGTCCGGCGTGGAGGTATGCCAGACCAACGTGTGGCCGCGAATCTGCATGGCGTGCGTCTCGGCAAATTCCGCCACCGTATCCGCGCCGGTAAAATCGTACCGGCCCTGCTCCGGGTGGATCGGCCAGAATTTGAAGGCGTTTTCGGCGACGAGGATGTTAAATTCGCGCCCCAGCACTTCGGCGTAAGTCTGGTCGCAGCGGATGTGCTGCGGTTCCACGGCGCCGCCGATGAGGATATTGCGCGCGTCGGCCAGGGCGCGCAGCGGCGGCTCGATGGGTGTGTAGGCCGAGCCGCCGGAGAAATCTACCGCAACGGTGGTGTTCTCTGGCGGGGCTGTGACGGTGATGTCGTAGAGGGTGAGGGTGTTTTGAGGGCGCACGCTCGCGCCGAAATAGGCGAAGCCGTCAGGGAAAGCGTCCTCCGCCGTCACTCGTCCCACTTCCTTGTCGTTGGCGAGGATGATGAATTCGGTTATCACGCGCCGCACTTCAAGCTTCACCTTACCGCTCAACCCCTCGGCGGCAAACGTCTGGGCGACGCTGGGCATGAAACTGACGCCGTTGTAATAGTTGACGATCACCTGGCCCGCTTCCAGCCCCACGTCGAGCTTGCGCCCCCCATCCCACCAATCGGTCGTTCCCAGCCGCCCAACCAGCGAGAACGCCGCCAGATTGTCCTGGGCGGCAGACAGCGTCACCGCCACGCCGAAGTCGCCGTTCGTCATCAAGCGGGGGCCGTAGGTGTTGACATAAGCGCGAAATTCATTCCCGGCTCCGATGAGCACCGTCCCATCCCGCACCTCCACCCAGCCGGGACAGCCCCACGAGAGATCCTTGAGCAACTCCGCGCTGCCCTCAACGGGCTGCCATTTGTTGGCAGTGCAGGCTGTCAAAAGCGCCAGAATGATGCAGCCGAGCATCCAGAATTTACGCATTGTCCTCTCCTCTGAAAATAGCCACAGAGATCACAGAGTTCACAGAGAAAACCCTTTGTGTCCTTCGTGTCCTTTGTGGTGAAAATTTTCATCCAACCGCTGGTGAACCGCCGGTTAATGATGAATTC
>Ga0116144_10000606_pt1 | contig 48053 bp, 37 predicted proteins | sample AD_UKC035_MetaG_FD_89746 | JGI IMG/M metagenome (GOLD analysis project Ga0116144, IMG submission 89746) | Active sludge microbial communities of municipal wastewater-treating anaerobic digesters from USA - AD_UKC035_MetaG | ecosystem: Engineered > Bioreactor > Anaerobic > Digestate | place: USA...
AAGTATATGGCAACGCCCTCGATGTGACAACATAGAACCATGTGTAATTTCGGATCCATTCACCAGAAAAAAAGCTTTATAACCTGTTTTTTTAGTCCATTCAAGAACATTGTCCATAAATTTTTCGCTTACATGCATTTCAATAATAAATCTGGTTTTACGCAGTTTAGCTAAACTATACGCTCCATTTAAAACTAATATCTCAGCGCCCTCTACATCAATTTTAACCAGATCAGGTATAAGATCATAATACTTTACCAAATAATCCAAGGTTACTGTATTTACATGATAAAACTATTGACCATTTTTGCTGTTTCGGCATGACTTCCAAACATACTTCCAGCAGAACCTACACCAAGTGTATAAAACTTAACTTGTTCTTCATTCTTTTCTCCAACAAACCCTGTGAAAAAACTACAATTAGAAGCTAAGTTGTTAAGAATTAAATTTGTACTGGCATATACAAGAGCATCCGGATTAGGGTCAACCAAAATTATACGCTTCAAATTACCTAAGACTCCTCCCACCAAAGCTGTTTGACCGATATTTGCACCGATATCAAAAAGACATGTTGAGTTTTTTGCCAAAAAATAAAACCATGCATCATCATAGTCCTCCTTTCTCAGTGTCCCTTTTATAACCCGTAATGACTTCCCCAGCAAATGACCATGAACAATTTTCTGCTTGGCAGGAAAGTATTTTGCCCTAATACCTGAGAATAATTTTTTAATATTCATGTAACTATAATTTATTCTTAATGAAGCAACTAGATTTGAGTCGATAATATCGAATCGTAAAATTATACTTTTTTGGAATTCTAATAGGATGTTTCATTGATACCTATTTAAAATTCTTTCTCAAATGACCACATCTGCATTCCTGTGAATCACTTCAGATTGAAACACCGTCCTTGTTAAAAAAATAACGTTTATACATAAAAATCTATCATTAAAGGTTAGAAATCTTTGGCCCCTCTTCAATCATCTTAGATGCCTTGCGCCAGGATTGAAATACCTGAAAAAGTATTAACGGAAAGATAAGGGTAGATAAAAAACTTGCCAGCAAAAGCAAAACAGGCCTTCGCTTGAAGCGAAACGGGATTATAGATGGGGGTACTTTCACTAATAAATCCAAGATCGAAAGTTTATTTCCAAAATATCTTCTTGTTAAATACAACACACTCGGAATAGGGCGGGGACCAAACCAATTGGTGGGTCTGAACCCATCCCAACTTCCCATTTGTCGTAATCCTCCAACGGGCGCCTTAACATCCAGCGCATACGCTTTAGGATTCGAAATACTTTTAACTCCAGCCAGATAAGCACGCAAACCAAACTCACCATCACCCATTCTCATACGTTCAAACTGCAAATCAAAAAGACCAACACGCTCAAAAACAGATCGATTAACCAGAGCATTGCCTGAGGCAAACTGCTCCGCCCACCGGTAGTTCGACCTGTGTACAGGCATCGTTGTTCCCTCCGGAAAAAAGATTCCTGCAGATATTTCGACCCCAAAATGAAATACACAAGCAAGATGATGAAGCAACCAATCCTCTTTCACACGCACATCATCCTCTGAAAACGCAATCCAGGCTGCCCGGCTTTCGACAACTCCCCTGTTTCGTGCCTTCCACAAACCGGGTTCGTCTTGGCGAATAACTTTTAATTTCAGTTTGAAATCAAGGTAAAAATCAGGCCGATATGGAGAAGATTGGTCAATTACAATGACTTCAAAATTTTGATGGGTTTGCAATTCAAGATCATGCAAAATATTTCGCAGATGTTCGTACCGGTTCAAGGTTGGAATAATAACAGAGACCAATGGCAAGGTTTCAAGATTTTCACGAACCACATGCGAATACACCTGAGCATAAAGTGCCAACCGCTTCACCCTCCGTGCCTGCATAAAACCACGAAACTCCTGAACTGGATTGTGAAATGTAAAACACCGTAACACAAACACATACCACGACCACCAGGCATGATAATGCCTGCGCAAAAACCTGTACTCATCAGCAATCGGAATAGTACCGTCTGTAAGGATCAAGGATAAATTCTTATCTGCGGAAATAAATCCTTTTAATAATAATTGATATGCCGCATCGCGCAGCATCGATTCTCGCTGTCTATAGCCGTAGTCAAGATCAATCTTGCTACAGTCTTCCACTGTAAGCTTCTGAACATCCACCCAATAACAACTTCCCTCAAAAGCCGGCAACAAAAAATACCAGCCCGGCTGAACGTACTTGATAAATGAAAAGATTTGTTTACTCAGCTTCATCACCACATCGCGGCACCTTCCACAGATTGCTGCACATTTGTTGTTTTTTCGAAACCATAAAGCTGTAACAATTCATTTGCAACAACTTCGACATCATGATAAAGGGCTACATAGGTATGGGATTCTTTGCCTAGTTTTGTTCGCAGGTTTACATCCATCACCAATTGTTCAATTGCTTGGTCAAGATTATTCGGATCTCCATGAACAATAGGCAGATCTGGCCGATACTTGCGATACATTGGATTAATGTTACAGATTACCGGCTTTCCCAATGCCATTAACTCAACAGAAACCTTACCATGCCAACCATACAAAACCTGATCAATACCAATATCGCTGGTTTCATAAAGCTCTTTGATTTTATGGTGTGGAAGTTTTTCTGCCAGCACAAGTTCAATTGGGAGTCCCTTTTCTTGCAATCGCTTAACTGATGCTTCAATAAAATCAGTTCCTTTCTTCCTTCTACTGGAAGGCGCGTGAACAATCCGAATGATTCCGTCTTGCTCAGACAACGGCTTACGGGTAACAGACCAATAAGTCAAATCAATTACCTGAGGCGAAAGCTTTGCCTGCGGAACGACCTCAAAAAGATCGGGCTCCGATACAAGCACCAGATTTGCATAGCGTAACCACTTCTTCAATTTTTTTTGTTGATCTGGTCTGCTTAGCGGTGGCTTCTCCAATTCCACTCCTCTATTTTTTTCACGTAGATAATCAAAATATTTTATATCTACTACATCTAACCCTCTGAAATGAACTACAATTTTCTTTCCGAATAACTTTAAAATCGGAAGATCAAGCAAATGGAAACGCCACCAGCTCCATAAACTTACTCCCCAGAAAAAATGAAAAACATCATAGTGTTTAAGCGCCCAGATAAAAAAAAGAAAGCGATCCAGGTTAGCCTTGAATCCTTTGCCTGCCAGCATAACGTCATTCTGATAACCCCTGAAATCGTCATTGTAGGCAGCAGATGATGCCTGCATCCACCGCTTTCGAAACGTCTCGGCAAGTAATTGCATTTGTCCGCCAATTTCATAGCCAGCAATTAAAATACGGGCATCCCCTCTCTGCTCGGTATCTCTCTGGATTTTAGTCATACTTAAAATTTATTCAATCTTTTCAGATTTTATTCCAATATATTTTTCTACCATCATCAATACCCATTTATTCTCATCAAAATTTTGGCAAGCATGTTGTCTGGACGCAAGAGCCATCTTATTTCGCTCTGTAGAATTATCAAGCAAGTAAATAACTTTCTCCGCCATTCCCTGCACATCACCCACCGGTAAAATAAATCCGTTGGCGCCCGGTATCAACGCCTCCTCCATACCTTCGCATGCAAACGCCAGTACTGGCAATCCGCACGCGATTGCTTCCACTACACTATTGGCAAGGCCTTCTGCAACACTTGTCGATAAATACAAATCAGCTTTTGTGAGCCACAACACCAATTGATCAGCATTTACCTTACCCACAAAACGTATGCGATCTTCAATTCCCAGAATATGAGCCGTGTAAAGCAACCCTTCTTTATCCGGACCATCGCCAATCCAAACCAATTCAACATCTTTTTTCTCCTGCGTAAGAAGTTTCAAAACCTGCAATTGGTAATACAGGCCTTTTCTCCACATCAAACTTCCTACGGAGATGATGGTGAATTTATTTCTAGCTTCCGCCTCCGGAGCTTCTTTGAATTTTTGCAAATCGATACCATTGTAATTTACAATGAGCTTTTCAGCAGGAGCCCCCAGCCTTTCGCAGGCTGATGCAATATCGTGCGATACGCAATGAATGTAATCGGCCAACTGAATTGCCCTATCAATGGTATGTCGATATCCGGGCCGTGTAATTGGATAAACCGTAACCTGGCTGCCGCGCGCACTGGCCACAATAGGCACACTGAAAAAAGAGCGCAACCATGCAAACTCCACCACAGATGAGAGCCACTGAATATGAATTACATCGGGGGAGGCAATTCGGGCAAGCGGATAATACTTTACTGCCCATCGTAATCGCTGGGTAAATGGTAGCTCAGGGCGAGATTTTAACAGCTTAAAAAACAAAAACGGGTTACGCATTACAGTTAAGCCTGCCGAAACCAGGCTCAGGGTATCACTGGCTTTTCTTACACGGATAACCGTAATACCTTTTAAATCAACCTGCTGATCGCTATCTGCAACTACAAGGAGTTGAATACCTTGATCCTTTAAAGCCCTCAACCTTCGTAGTATAAACGATGGGATGGGATTGCCAATACCGATGATTAAAATCGTCATCACAAGATTATGCGCTACTTCCTGGTAAAAATAGCTACAATTGTTCCGCTATACCACTTAGACGGATTTCGACTCAATACACCGTTAAGTCTGATCGACACCCAGCGAACAGGTCTATAGATTATGCGCTGCCACAAAGCCAGGTGTTGGTGCACACGGTACGCAAACCCTCCGTAATACGAAAGATACTTAACTTCAAGCCCATTTCGTTTAGCAAAATCACTAAACAAAGTAAGGTGCATACATTCTAAATTATGTGCTTTCAGGTTTTTATAGTCTACTAAGTAGCCATACCACTTCCGAAAGTACCGCTTGTTTGGAATCATTACCATCATGGCTCCTCCTTTTTTCAGATAGGCCGCATGCTTGTCAAGTACCTCATCGTAGTTGGTAAAGTGCTCAATAAAGCCGTTAGAAAAAACGAGATCGTATTGTTGCACTGGCGCATGCTTTAAAAAATCGGTGCAGATATAATCAAAATTATCGACCCCCATTGACAGCATGGTGCGATTGAATTTTTCAACATCCGGATTAAAATCAATACCTGTCGCTTTCAATTGATATTGCGAAGCCAGATACGCCAGATAGCGGCCAGGGAAGGCACCGATTTCAACAATCGACTGCGGTCTTTGATTGCACACACTTACCAACATTTGCCAGAAGGTGCTGTACTCGCTGCAAATTTTTTCGATGGTTGCCCGATCTTCAGAGGCCTGATGATAATATTCCTGCCAATAATGCTTTGATGTGAGCTCCATTGACTATTGTGTTACCCATTAAAAATAAATACCCTACGTAAGAATTTTTCGGTACCCTTTAAGTACTTCGTAAACTCAGTAAAGAAAATAGCAAATTCTTTATGAAATAAGAATCGCTGAATAAGTAAATGTCCGTATATCAATAAGGGAATGAAAATCAGCAAAACATAAACTTCTTCCTTGAACTGCGTAAAAAAAGACCATGAAAAAATCAGCATAACTAAAACAGTTCCAATTATATTACTCTTTACACGCTCGAACAAATCATGCAATCTAAGGCCAATCAAATTAAGCGAAAGACTGAGTGAAACCACTGATCCAACTACCCGTACAAAGGTTGTCGACACTGCGACCCCAACCACCCCAAATTGACTACCCAGAAACACAAAAAGCAAAAAAACAGGTGTAAAATAGGCTGTAAATTTAAATCCAATATCTGGACGCCCCACAGCGCTAAATAAGGCACTTGATGGACTGCTCAGTGAACGTCCTAATGCAAAGAGACACAATATCTGAAAAGGTAAAACAGCGTCAAGCCATTTTGTGCCATAAATAAAATATACGATCGATTCAGCTCCGAGGCATAATGCTGTTATCAACGGAAATGAAAGAAACCCTAGAAATTGAATCATTCTTATATACAGATCTCTTAAGCGTTTATTATCTCCTTTTACTTTACTAAAAAGGGGTAAGAAAATATCATTAACTAAAAATACAACGTTCGTTGTTACCAGGTTTGCCAACTGAAAGGCCAGCGCATAAATTCCAAGCGCTTCCATACCCAACACTTTTCCCACAATTAAATTATCTCCCTCGTTTACCAATTTCGTAAGCACCCTTCCACCCACAATGTGTTTGCAGTAATTAAAAATGGGTTTAAAGTGCGCAATACCCAGGGTTGCCCAAGGCTTCCATTTTGTTTTCAGAAAGAAAGCGATCATTAACAAAGGCGAAGCAACCGCTTGCGGTACCACCAGGCTATACACACCCAACCCCCACCAGGCCGCGGCCAGTTTTCCGAAAGAAACAAAGGTCATAGACAGGGAAGTGAAATAAACAATCGATTTGTACTCCAATTCTTTTCTGAGCAATGCCCTCGGTATAGTGGAGTTCATCTCAAAGAAAAAAGGAATAATCAATACTAAAAGCAGGTTGTAGATTTTATCGTTGTGGTAGAAATCGGCCCACCAGGGGCCGGTTGCCACCACCACCAATACTACCGCAGCCGTAAGGAGCGCATTTAGCCAAAACGCTGCGTTCAATTTTGATTTTCGGTCTTCTCCATCGTAGTACACCACATACTCCGAAATACCCGAGGTTGCCAGGGTGTTAATGATGCCGAGGAAAACAGAACTGATGGCGAGTAATCCAAAATCTTCTTTTGAGAGAATCCTGGCCAAAAAGGCCATCACCACCAGGTTGATCACATTACTCCATATCTTTCTTATCAAGAGTAAGAAAGCACTGGAGAAAACTTTTTTACCAAGAGACATGCAACCTAGTCTGCATAATAGCCATTTCCATCCTTTCGCTTGCTGCCGTACCCATAGCCATACGAATACCCATAATGGTAGGCATAACCCTGTCCATACCCGTACCCTAAACCGGATTTATAAATATCATTGAGCAGGATGCTCATGTTTCTCAATTTTCCAGATTGGTAGTATTCATCAATGCTTCGGATAAACGCTTTTGGTGAGTAGTTCTGACGGAGCACAAACACGGTATGATCAACAAATTTCGAAATTACAAACGCATCTGTTACAAGCGCCAACGGTGGGGTATCAATGATTACAAAATCAAACTGATCGATGGCCTTCTTTATAAAGAGTTCGAATTTATCAGTCATTAATAATTCGGATGGATTGGGCGGCACCGGGCCCCCACTTATCAAAAATAAGTTATCAATATCAGTGCTCTGAATGACCTGATCAAAATCAGAAATACCCGATAAAAAAGTACTCAGCCCAACCTCATTACTCCGGTTAAAATCTTCAAAAATTTTTGGTCTGCGCATGTCGGCACCCACGATCAACGTCTTCTTCCCGGACAACGCAAAAACAGTTGCCAGGTTAATGGTGGTAAAGGTCTTGCCTTCCCCGCTGATAGAACTGCTCACCATGAAGATTTGCTTTGTCTTGTTTCCGGTAAAATAGTTCAGATTGGACCGCATAGCCCTGAACGATTCCGCAACGCCTGATTTTGGTTTATCTTTAACGGTTAAATTACTTGTAGATATATTATGACCTACCCCGCCAATAAACGGTATAGTGGTAACCTTATCAATATCTTCTTTCGATTGAACTTTATTATTGATGATTTCAAAGATTACAAAAATCAGCAATGGAATCATTAGACCGGTGATCGCAGCAATCGTATAATTTTGTATAGGCTTAGGTGATACGGCACCTCCACGCATCGGGGGATTAACTGGTATAATATCAGAGGTATTAGCGGCTTCTGAGATGCTGGCTTCCGAAAGTTTCTGCATCAGGTACACGTATAAATTTTCCAATAGGGTGTAATTCCGTTGAATAGAAATAAGCTGTTTTTCTGAGGCAGGCAATGAAGTTAGTTGTCCTTCAATAGCCTTCAATTGTTTTTCCAGAAATTGCATTTTTATTTCATCGGTTGATTTCAATGTTCTAACCGATTCCAACACATTCTGCTTAATCTCCTTAATTCGCTCTGCCTTGCCTGCAACTAACGGATTTTTACCCTGTTCAGTCCCTATGTACAATTTTATTTCAAGCTGCAGATCCACCATCTTTTGAAGCAATGAGCTAAGTACCGGATCATTTAACCCAACTGATGAAGGTAAAATAATCTGATCCAGGTTGTCAGCGTTTTGACTTAAATAGTCATTCAGGTACTGAAAGTAATTTTTGCGAATCAACAATTCTGCTCTTTGAGTTTCAAATACCTCTGCTTTTTCAAGAAAGCGTTTCGCATCAGCACTCATATCTTTTGCGCGAGCGCTGTTTCCAAATCGCTCCAGCTGATATTCAACCACCCGCAATGAGTCTTTGATGTTTATAAGTTGCTTCCGAATGAAATCGATAGTACGAATGGCTGATTGATTTTTCTTTTGCAAGTCCTGATGCTGGTACGAGCGGATCAATCCGGTTAAAAAATCTATTTCCTTCTGTGGATTGGTTCCGGAAATACTAAGGTTAATTACTCCGGCACCAACTTCTGCCCAATCCACTTTTAAGCGGCTTATGTAGCCTCCGGCAACAGACATCGGGCTTTTGATATCGAGTAAAAATGGAACACCCAGGTAAGGTTTCATATTTCTCTCCTTCAGAGCAGTAATACACAACCGGTAGTCGTTATACTGGATGGAGTCACCCAGCAGAAAAACAGTAGCTGATGCACTCTCTTTCCCTTCTGAAAACTTTGCAAGGGTATAGTGTGTTTCATCCTTGAGCGTAAATATTAATTGTCCGGGATTCACCTCGCCCTGATCGGACCATGTAGCCGATACTGGCATATAGTCGTACGCATCGGTTGTCATGAAATAGCCCTCGCGATAAAACGAAATATGAAAATTCAGATCACGCACAACTTTCTCAATGAGCGGATACGATCGGATTATGTAGGGTTCATTTAAATAATTCCGATATGGATCAATAAGGGAGTTTTTGTAAAGCAGTTCGGCACCTCCTGTTTCCTGCATCTCGCGAATAATGATAGAGGCAGAGATTGGAAAAACCTTTTGCGTGTACCGGTTTTGATAAAAAGCAATAACGAGCGCAATAACAAAGGTTATAATCACCACATACCAAAACCGGATGGCCCTGGATAATACCCGCTTAAAATCCAAGGTAAATCCCTGATATTGATTATTATCCTCCTGATCAAAAAAAGTATCAGCCATACTATTTTGTTGAATTAATAAGCGTAATGGTTATCAATAATAGAGAAAGAGAGGATAGTACAAGCGACAAATTCTTGCCAAAATAAGTCTGGTATGGCCGTTGGCGCAAGGCCGGAACAATGAGTATATCATTTTGATGAACAAAGTATTCTGGTGAGTTAATAAAATCTTCTTTCAGCAAATTCAAATAACGGACTTCAGTTTTGCCATCAACTTGTCTGATCAACTTAATATTTTGTTTATCCGCCAGGTCGGTAAGGCCACCGGCTAAACCAATGGCTTCAATATAGTTGACACGATTATTTGAAAGTAATACGGTACCCTCCTGCTTGGCTTCACCTAAAATAGTAAATCTGAAGTTAATCAAACGAACTTTCACCACAGGTGATTCCAAATACTGGTCAGCCAATGTCTGCAACTTATCCTGAACCTCATATACGGTAAGCCCAGCAACTTTAACTTTTCCAAGTACCGGAAAAAAGACCTCTCCTCTGGGATCAACCAACTCTCCAATTAATAGTGCATTATTCGCATTTAGGTTTTGATTCATTTGCTGATTCAACACCCCCCGGTTAAAAATATCATACTCTTGTGGTGTTAAACTCTCAAACCTTACAGAAATGTTATCTTCTGGCTGAATTCTGTATTCGTAATTCTGTCTGTCATATGACCTTACCACTGTATCCTTTGGAAGGTCGGCCACGTTCACATCATCCTTTTGGAGTAATACATACTTTTTGTTTGTAACACAAGAGGTTCCAAGCAAGGCAATTGACAAAGCAAAAAATAGTGTCTTGTTATTCATGGTAAAAGTCAAACCTCAAACCTACTAAAAATCATCTGGTTGCCCAATTTTGTATCGCTGCACTTCGTGGATAATTTGCTTTATCATTCCTTGCGCCCAGAAAAAACTCAGATTAATCATAAAATCAAAGCGTGTTAATCGTATCGCAAATATACATCAACTGATCTTCGGTTAACTCCGTGTGCATGGGGAGAGAAAGCACCCTTGACGTGAGAGTTTCAGAAGCATTCAGATTTTCAATTCCGGCATATCGGTAAGCGTCTGTTTTATGTAAAGCAACCGGGTAATAAACCATGCTGGGTATCCCCTTCTCCTGAAGGTGATTTTTTATTTTATCCCGATCTCTACTGTTAACTAAAATCGTATACTGATGAAATACATGCGTACTGTAAGACGCCCGAACCGGAATTGAAAGCCAGTCAACCAACCTCAGTTGCTTATCATAAAAAGCGGCTGCCAGTTGTCGGTTGGCAATATACTGATCCAATGCCTTTAACTTCACTTTAAGAATTGCCGCCTGCATGGTGTCGAGCCTGGAGTTTACTCCTACACGGTCGTAGAAATATTTTTTTGATTGCCCATGCCCCGCAATGCTTTTCATAACCCGGGCCAGATTTTCATCATTTGTAATGATTGCCCCGCCATCACCATAACAGCCCAGGTTTTTACTTGGAAAAAAAGAAGTTGTACCGATGTGGCCGATTGTACCTAATTTCTTTTTGGCCCCATTGTTAAAGATATAGTCTGCCCCAATTGCCTGGGCATTGTCCTCAATAACATACAAATTATACAAGGCAGAAAGAGCCATTAATTGCTCCATGGGAGCAGCCTGGCCAAACAAATGAACCGCAATTATCGCTTTGGTTTTCTTAGTAATCTTATGTTTTACATCCTCCACATCCAGTGTGAATAATTGCGGATCCACATCGCAAAAAACCAATTTGTATTTAAGCAAGGCTACTACTTCAGCAGCAGCAACATAGTTAAATGCCGGAACAATTATTTCTGCATCGTCAGGCAGATTTAATGCCATCAGCGCAATCTGAAGAGCATCGGTGCCATTGGCACACCCAATTACATGTTCTGCACCTAAATACACGCCCAATTCGTGCTCAAATAACTTTACATCAGGTCCATTAATAAAGGACGAGCCTTCAATTACCTGGCGGATGCCCCTGTTTACTTCTTCCTCGATATGTTTATATTGACCAAACAGGTCAACCATCTGAATCTTATCCATGCGTAACTTTACTTACCACACCATTTCTTAGTTGATACTTCTCAAGGCTCTCGGAACATATTGCCAAACCTGATGCATCGAATTGCAATTTCTGGCCGTACTCGCTTATCCAACCTCTTTGGCGTGCAGGATTACCTATCACCAAGGCATAGGGTGGCACATCTTTCGTTACCACAGCACCTGCGGCAATAAAAGCAAATGCTCCGATTTCAATACCACAAATAATAGTTGCATTAGCACCAATGGAGGCTCCCTTCCTTACATAGGTTTTCTTATATTCTGATTTTCGGTTAACCGCACTTCGTGGATTGATTACATTGGTAAACACCATTGAAGGACCCAGGAAAACGTCATCTTCACAAACTACTCCGGTATAAATTGAAACGTTATTCTGAACTTTTACATTATTGCCCAACCTCACTTCAGGCGACACCACCACATTCTGACCTAAGTTACAATTCTCACCAATCACACAGTTATGCATAATGTGTGAAAAGTGCCAGATTTTTGTGCCCGCTCCAATACTACAACCCTCGTCAATAATTGCACTTGGATGTGCTGAAATTGTTTTATCCATGCTATTTCTGTCTGAACTGGTATATCCTTTCAATAATGTCCACCACCTTCATGCCTTCCAGAGCATTGGCGGTAATGGTATCGCTACCATTTAAAGTATTGACCACGTTCTCAAAAACATAATGATGATTCGCTGCGCTTCCTTTAAACGGTCCGTAATCGTTCGGTGGGTTTGTTTCTGGTAACACCGGCTTTTCATAATCCTTTACATGACAGTACTCTATTTCATTCATATACTGTCCACCTATTTTGACTGATCCATTCGTGCCCACAACTGCAATTGAACTCTCCATGTTGGTATCCCATACCGAGGTTGAAAAATTGATACAACCCAGTCCACCCTTAACAAATTCAAAATTAACCGTTCCGGAATCTTCAAACTCGGTGGTATTTTGATGATTAAAATCCCTTAAAGCCGCATAAATATTTTTTACATCACCAAAAACCCAAAACATAATATCAATAAAGTGACTGAATTGTGTGAATAACGTGCCTCCATCCAAGGCCATTGTTCCTTTCCAGGAACCCTTCTTATAATACCGGTCATCGCGATTCCAATAACAATTTACCTGCACCATTAATATATCACCTAATATTCCATCGGCAACAATTTGCTTTAACCACTTACTGGGTGGGCTATACCGATTTTGTTTAACTACAAACACATTGCGTGCTACCTGCAATGATTTTTCAACCACCCGCTCGCAAGACTGTCTGGTTAGTCCCATTGGTTTTTCTACAACAACATGGCATTTGTTTTCAAGAGCGATCAGCGCATGTTCTATATGTAATCCGTTAGGGGTACAAATACAAACAACATCAACCGGAATATTCGAGTTGAAAAAATCCTGAATAGATGTAAAGAAGGGTACCCCGGCTGGAAAAAGTGCATGGTCTTTTGCTGCTGAATCTGAATCAACAATGGCCATCAATTTGGCACCTTTAAAATCATTGATTATGGTTGCATGTCTCTTGCCAATATGACCAAAACCAACTACTGCAAATTTTATTTCACCCACAACATTAAAGAATAAACAACAAATATATCATTAATCATTACCAATCGTTTTCTAACTTCTGCTCAAATCCCAAAACCGCTTTATTAAAATCAAAAACTCGCGCATCTCGTGCAGGGGTACCATGTTGGGTCCATCGCTCAGCGCCTTTTCAGGTTGGGGATGTGTTTCAATAAAAAAACCATCCACGCCTGCTGCTGCGGCTGCTTTTGCCAGGTAGGGTGCAAATTGCCGGTCGCCACCACTTTTACCCCCTAACCCACCGGGCCGTTGAATACTGTGTGTAACATCAAAAACCACCGGGGCATACTGCCGCATGATGGGAAGCGAGCGCATATCCACCACCAGGTTGTGATAACCAAAACTGGAACCCCGCTCGGTCAGAAACACCTTGTTGTTTCCTTCTCCGCGCACTTTATCCAGTGCATAGCGCATATCTTCCGGTGCCATAAACTGGCCCTTCTTTACTTTAACCGGTTTACCGGTTTTAGCAGCTGCAACCAATAAATCGGTTTGGCGACAAAGAAAGGCCGGTATCTGCAAAACATCCACCACGGCTGCCACTTCGCCACATTGGCCCGACTCATGTACATCGGTTACCACCGGCACCTTCAGGTCGTTTCGTACCATCGATAAAATTTCAAGGCCCATGTCCATAGACGGACCACGGTATGAACCCGAAGCGGTACGATTGGCCTTATCATACGAAGCCTTAAACACATAGTCGATGCCCAGCTCTTCACAAATCTTTTTTACCTGCGTACCGGTTTCCATGCAGATATCATAACTCTCGGCCGCACACGGGCCGGCAAACAAAACCAGGCGGTCGCCACCCAGGGTTATCTTATCCGTTATTGCTACTTTATCTTTAAACAGATCCACTTTTTATATTCAATTATGGTTTTAAAATCTTATCCAAAATTCCCTGCGAAGCCAGAATCAGGTCGCTCACTTCACGCACAACCCCCTCGCCACCCCGGGCTTCAGTAACCAGATCAACCCGGGTTTGAACATACTTCAGCGCATCGGCCGGGCAAGCCGAGAGGCCACAATTCCGGAGTATTTTCAAATCGTTTATATCGTCACCAACGTAGGCAACCTGCTTGCGCTTTAGTTTATGGAACGTCAGCAACTTTTCAAACACGCTGTACTTATCCATAATGCCCTGGTGGCAAAAGTCAAGCTTTAGTTCGGCCGCCCGATTGCTAACCAGTTTTGATTCCCTTCCGGTAATAATGCCCACCAGAATACCGGCTTTTTTCAAATGGCTGATAATGTAGCCGTCCTTCACATTGAACCGTTTGGTTTCGCAGCCTGTCTCGTCATAAATAATTCCGCCATCGGTCATTACTCCGTCCACATCAAAAAAAAGGGCCTTAACCTGGGCCGCTTTCTTAATCTGCTCTTTCGAGTACTTACTCAGCACTTCTTTTACTGCCATCGCAATGCGAGAATTCTTAATTAGGGGCCTAAAATTACGCAAAAACTATTGACTTCGATTATTGACAATTCCATTTGAATTACAGATCATTACCTGATACACAAGCCAAAAAATGAAACTTACCAGGATTAGTATTTCGCTGTTGGTAACCATAGCCTTGATCTACGTGCTTAACCGGGGTTGGAATTTCGGAAGCCCCATTCCGCCTTTGGGTAAATTTTTAGATCCGTTCGGTGGATTTTGGCAAAATGCCGAAACGAAGTCAAGGCCGGATGAAATATTGAATCTGGCAGGTTTACGCGAGGAGGTAATAATCCATTACGATAGCCTCCTTATTCCACATGTGTTTGCTAAAAATGATGATGATTTACATTTAGCTCAGGGATATGTTACAGCCGCTAACCGGTTGTGGCAGATGGAATTCCAAACCCATGCGGCTGCCGGCAGAATTTCGGAACTAATTGGCGATGCTGCCCTGGACTTTGACCGCAGGCAACGCAGGCTTGGTATGGTTTACGCAGCCGAAAATGCCGTGAAAGCTATGGAGGCTAATCCGATTGCGGCTAACATGGTGAACAGCTACACGCAAGGAATAAATCAATACATTCAGTCCCTTACATATAAAGACTTACCTCTTGAATACAAGTTGCTGGACTACTGGCCCGAGAACTGGAGCCCCCTGAAATGCGGGTTGTTACTTAAAAATATGGCGCTTACGCTGAACAGTGGCGATAAAGATCTGGAAATGACCAATGCGCTAAAACTTTTTGGCAAACCAATACTCGACCTGGTATGGCCCGATAATGAAAACGTGGGCGACCCGATTGTGGATAATGCCGGTAACTGGAATTTTAAACCCATTACGCTGGATAGCTTGCCCCTGGCATTGCCCGATGAGTTGGTAGCAGTTAAACCCCTTGAAAAATCGCCCCCCGATGTAGGCAGCAACAATTGGGCGGTAAGTGGAACCAAAACACAAACCGGATCCCCCATCCTGTGCAACGATCCGCACCTAAGCCTTTCATTACCATCTATCTGGTATGTAATTCACCTGCAGGCACCCGGTGTAAATGTAATGGGCGCCTCGTTACCCGGTGCACCCACGGTCATCAGCGGGTTTAACGATTCCATTGCCTGGGGTGTAACGAATGCCCAACGCGACCTGGTAGATTGGTATAAAATTGAATTCAAAGACAAATCGAAGCGCGAATACAAAAGCGATAACACCTGGAAACCTGCCCGCCAGGTGGTAGAGAAATTTACGATTAAGGGTGGCAACGATTTTTACGATACCATCACCTTTACCCATCACGGCCCGGTATTGTTTGATGAGGCATATCATGGCGATAGCGAAATGAAATATTTTTCCATGCGTTGGATTGCGCACGATCCCTCCGAGGAAATCATCACATTCTATAAACTAAACCGGGCAAAGAATCATGATCAATACATGGATGCGCTGAATCACTACGCATCGCCCGCACAAAACTTTGCCTTTGCCAGCGTACGGGGCGATATCGCCATGCGCATCCAGGGACGCTACCCGGTGCGCAGAAAAGAAGAAGGTAAATATATCTTAGACGGAACCCTTACCCGCACCGAGTGGCAGGCCTTTATTCCCAACGAACAAAACGCGATGTACAAAAATCCGGCCCGGGGTTTTGTCAGTTCAGCCAATCAATACCCGGTGGACTCCACCTACCCTTATTATATAAATGCCACCAGCTACGAGGCTTACCGCAACCGCAGAATCAACAAGCTGTTGAATGAGATGACAGAAATTACCCCGCGCGATATGATGGAGCTGCAATTCGATAATTACAATCTGAAAGCAGAAGAAAGCCTGCCGGTATTTATGCGTTACCTGGACACCACCGCGTTTACACCCGCTCAAGCCAATGCATACAAAATTCTTTCTGCCTGGGATTACGAAAACACGGCCGACTCCCAAGGCGCTTCCTATTATGAAGCCTGGTGGGATGCGCTCTTTCCATTGATATGGGATGAAATTATGAATTCAAAAGTGGAATTAGATAACCCCACCACCTACACTACCATCCGGTTAATTAAGGAAAAACCCGATCTGCTATTTTTTGACAGAGTAGAAACTCCCGAAAAAGAAACAGCCCGCGAGGTAATTCAACAGGCTTTTGCAATGGGCGTTGAGACGATTGAGAAATGGAAAACCGAAAAGAAAAAAGATCCACGTTGGGCGGATTACAAGGATACGTTTATTGGTCATTTATTAAGAGGATTGCCTGCCTTTAGTTACCATGTTCAACATGGGGGTAATCATGATATTGTGAATGCATCTTCGCGCACCCATGGCCCCAGTTGGCGCATGGTGGTAAGTTTGGAAAAAACCGGGGTGCGGGCATGGGGCGTATATCCGGGTGGGCAATCGGGCAATCCCGGAAGTCCGTTTTATAATAACATGCTCCTTACCTGGGCAAATGGAAATCATTACTCCTTTCAATTTAATACCAACCCGAATCAATACAAATCCGGTATTGCCACCCTCACGCTTAAACCAAAAGCACTATGAAATTTTTAGTTCAGTTAGCAGCCACTGTTGTAGTATGTCTGGGTCTTCAATTATTCTTACCCTGGTGGAGCATTGCAGTAGGGGCTGCCGGTGTTGCTTTTGTTGTTGGTAATAAGGGGTTGAAATCTTTTGTTGCCGGGTTTCTGGCCATTGCGCTCTTATGGGGTGTTTTTGCCCTTTCCATTGATTTGCAGACAAAGGCAATACTTACCGATAAGATAAACCAATTGTTACCGCTTCATGCGTTGGTACTTACCATGCTGGTGGGTGGACTGGTGGGTGGTTTTGCTGCCTTAACCGGGGCGCTAATTAAATCCAGCTAGCGCAGGTAAATCCTGCTCCATCCGATTAAAAATTGAAAAAAATGCGTTTATCAAGAGCAATTGAACGTTATATTTGCACTCCTTTTTAGGAAAAAGGTTCAGGAGAGGTGGGTGAGAGGCTTAAACCAGCAGTTTGCTAAACTGTCGTACGGGTAAAACCGTACCGGGGGTTCGAATCCCCCCCCCTCCGCTCGGTCTCATAGCTCAACTGGATAGAGCAGCTGCCTTCTAAGCAGCAGGTTGCTGGTTCGAGTCCAGCTGGGATCACAAAGAATTGGTTGCTGAGATTGTTTTTATATCTTCGCGCCTCCTTTTAGGATCGGGGTGTAGCGTAGCCCGGTATCGCGCTTGGTTTGGGACCAAGAGGTCGTCAGTTCGAATCTGGCCACCCCGACTTAATAAAACCCTTCCAATTGTATTGGAAGGGTTTTTTTTTAACTACGGGTATATTCTCGCCAGTTAATAGTGGCAGATCCATGAAATCTACCCACATATCGGCAAGTGTAGTCCTTTCTGCCCCTAATCATAATTGTTTTATTATTTGCCGGATTGTATAATAGGCAGAAAAAATCCGGCCAAGAGTTTAACCTTAGCCGGATTGCTTGATTATCAACCAAAATTTTATTCTTCGTAATAAGTATAGGTGAATACTTCATTCAACCCGGTATCATTTCCATCCTTATCAACACCGGTGCGGGTTATGGTTAACACTCGGTTGTTATCGTCAAAAGTGTATGCATTTGAATTTTTCACATACTCATCAGGGAATCCAGGATAGTCTAGCTCTAGAAAATCTACCAATTTCTTGCTTCCTTTACCATACAATCCACTTACAGTTCTTCGTTCTGAATTCCTCAAATTGGCCTGCGGTAAGTTGCTAACATTAAGGGCTGTTGCGCTAGGCAAATAAGTAAAAGTCTTTGTGCGCACAACATTGCTTCCATCCAATCTTGTATGGACCGTGATGTTTTCATCATCCACCTCAGCAGTTTCTGTAGTTACTTCAACTCCATCTTCTTTGTAAAATCTTCGGATCATGTACCCATCATCATCATATTCATATCCATCATAATTATCATCCTCAACCGAAGGATCCCACAAAGCTTTAACAATCCTTCCTTCACTATCCAGGATAAACACACTCTCATATTCATCGGAACCAACTATTTCTGTTTCGGTTAGCTTACCTGATACCGAATAATCATACTCAATGGTGTAAATAAAACCATCTTCATCTACATCAACACTAACAAGTCTGTCTTCATCATCATAGGTAAATTCCCACGTTGTAACAGATCCATCATCGTTAATGGAGAGCGATTTAATAAGTGCCGGTGGGATTACAGGGGCTCCTCCTCCATCATCATCCCCACAAGAGAGTACGGCCATAGCCATGAACAACGCCATACTTAAACGAATTAGCTTTTTTTTCATAGTTTGATTGTTTAGTAGTTAAATTAATTTTAGAATAAAAAGTACAAAGCATTATTTAAGTTTTACATACATTAGTTTCCTCCAGAAATAATGATCAGTATAAGTCCTACCACAAAAAGCAAAAACATAAAAGACAATAATCGGTTAATGGTCGGGCCTCCACCCTTAAATTCTTTCCAGATAAATACGCCCCAAAATGCAGCCACCATGGTTGCACCTTGCCCCAATCCATAAGAAATGGCTGCTCCTGCTTTTCCTGCAGAAAGGAAACTTAAGAGGGTTCCAAGTCCCCAGATTAAGCCACCAACAATTCCAACAAAGTGCGTTGATAAACTTCCTCCAAAATAATTTCGGTAAGAAACGGGCTCCCCCACAAATGGACGAACCATGATAAGCGTGTTGAAAAGAAAATTACTGATTAGCATACCGACAGAAAAAATAAAGAATGCGCCATAAGGCGTTGCCATTCCTGGTGTTGGCGATTCAAAATTGTTCACATCCATGGCTGCGGCTACGAATCGATAGAAGAAAGACATGAGGACGCCTGCAACTAACGCTAACCATATTCCTTTGGAAGTGGTTTTATTACTGCCCGCTGACATTTTGCCGGACGCAACTCCATTCAATATGATCGCCACCATGACCAAGGCAACACCCACAAAAAGCATAACCGGGTCGCCTTTTGGAGTGCTTGCATAATTCACAATTACACCCAGTACTAACGCCAGACCAACCCCCAACGGAAACGCAACTGCCATTCCGGAAATGGATATAGAGGCAGACAGAAGAATATTGGATGCATTAAAAATAATTCCTCCTAAAATGGCACTCCACAAATTAGCCGAACTGATTTGACCAATATCGTCTACAAAACTTCTTCCCTGATCACCTGTGCTTCCCATCGTAAAACCCAGGATGAGCGATAACAGTACAATGCCAATCACATAATCCCAATAGAACAATTCAAAACGCCAGTTCTTTGAGGCAAGTTTCTGGGTATTTCCCCACGAACCCCAACACAGCATCGTTACAACTGTAAAAAAAACTGCCAATGAGTAACTTTGAATGATGTACATAAATTATTATTTGTTTATCGATGGATTTTTCGTTGTGTAAAACTTAAAGTCTCCTTTAGTTCTGATAAAAACCACGCATTACCTCCGTTGCCTTCCTGCACCCGATACTCATGATAGATGTCCATGTCACGTAATAACATATGTGCACAGCCATTTGACCGGAAGTCTGCGCTCTTGTCAGTTGTTGTTATGGATAGCCAGGTACGAGCCATCGCTTTCTTATTCTCAACGATAGCCTTTTCGATCAATTTACAATCAATGGCTGAGTTAAAAATAGTGCAAGCGGTAAACGTCTCAGGGATTAATGCATAATGTAAGGCCGTTTCCCCTCCCTGCTCAAGACCTATCAAGGCGCGGAAACGAAATCCACTGCGCGCCCGATAATCTTTCTCAATCAAAGGGATGATGGAATTTATCAACTCTGTTTCATTTTCTTTTAAAAAGACAACAATTACAGGAGGAAGCCATCCGGAAGAAATGCCGTTTTGCACTGTACCCGCAATTGCCTCCCTGGTTGATAGATCGAACTTTCCAAGAAAATAGATTACCGGATAGTAGCGCAATGTTTCGCTATACTCGTCTGGCAACAAAATGCCGTATTTCTCATTTTGAATAATCTTACTTATGTATCCCTTTGCTAAAGAAAGTTTCTCTGGCAATTCTTTGCTGTCTCCACGATAAGCCTTTTGATTGAATGAGTCGCTTATAAAACGGAGTCCGTTGGGAAGTGCCTCGCGCCAATAGGAAAACTCATGCCCTCCATTTCGTACACGAAATTCGTGCTGGATTTTTTTTTCACGAAGCAAAATATGAAGTTCCTCATTGCTTCTGCATAAAGTACCCTCATCGTCACCGTTATCAATGTAGAGTTTGAGGTCTTTGAACCGACTTAAATCAGCTTGGGCAAAAATATGGAAGGGCGAATGTTGCTTATAATAATCTGTTATTCTGTCCTGACCCGTTGTTCCAACCGCACCAAACAAACGCCCCCACTGGTCGTCCCAGCCGGAGGCATCTTCGGTCATGTATTGCTGATCCGTTCTCACTGAAATACTAAGCGGAACACTTACGGTAAAAACATCCGGATTTCTTAATGGTAAAATCAATGCTCCAAAGCCCCCCATCGAATAACCCAGGGTTGCCCGGTGCTTCTTATCAGGAATGGTTCTGTAATGCTTATCAATAAAGGGAACAAACTCTTTGATAAACATATCCTCATATAAAAATTTACCGGTATAGTCGTTCACATAATAATTGCGAAAACCCTGTGGCATGACATAAATCATGGGTATAATATCGCCCCGGTTAGTGGCACCATCAATAATTTGACTTGCACGTCCATACTCAAGCCAGGAAGATTCATTATCGCCCAAACCATGCAATAAATAAACTACCGGATATCGCTCCTTTTTCGTTTGATAATTCTCTGGAAGAATAATAGAATACTTCACTTCCTGCCCAAGGATTTTGCTTTCCATAGCAAGTCCTTCCAAAATGCGGACATTGCCTTGTGCACAAAGCAACTGCACTTGTAAGAAAAAAATCACTGAGAAGGAGTGTCTCTTCATACTACTCTGTTAAACTTTTCTTTAAAACAGCCAGCGACTCACTTAAACCATTTAAAAATGCCTGATAGGATTGCGTTCCCTGCCGCACGCGATACTCATAATCAATTTCCTCACTTCTGATTTTTGAATATAAACTATTGTATCCCTGATAGCTTTCACCTAAATCAGTAACATCCAGGTAGTAGAATACCTGATCAGATACCGTTATCTCATCATCGGGCAATTGAGCGCTGAACAAAAAGCAATCCCTGAAAAGTGTTAAATCTTTCACTGCCACCAGTGACCTCACTCCGGCCGATCCATTTGCTACGATAACTCTATTCATTGACACATCCTTCGTTCTGAAATTCAAATCAACATACTCAACAACTCCTTCAATAACTCCGTTATCAACTGTAACACCATCCGCAATCTCTACAACAATCGATTTTGCAAGTTTGTTTGATACCATAGAATTCCGAAGAAGTGAAAATACCTTCTTAAGATTTTCTTCATAATTCCCTTCATCTGCATCATGAATCAGGTAGAGAACAGGGTATTCCAATGATCCTGTTTCATAGCCTGGTGGTTTCATAATATTTATTGTGGTGCCGGCAACGCTTGCTTGCTCGTAATCGGTGTTGGTAATCAATGCCCCCACATCAACCGGTGCAGGTTCATCGGGATAGTTTATTCCTTGAACAGCCTCGCTTATAAATCGCAATGCTTCACGGTACGATTTTCTCCAGTAGTCAAAGGAATGTCCTCCGGTTCTCACCCGATACTCATGGTACACTCCTTTTTCCCGCATTAAGCTATGGAGATCATCATTGGTAAATGACAGGGTCTCTTCGTCATCTCCGCAGTCGATCAGAAATTTCAGATTACCATACTCGCTTAGGTTTGGTTGGTTAAAGAAGTGGAAGGGACTTCTTTCCTTAAAGTATTCCGATAACCGAGACGTTCCGGAAGCGCCTGAATGAGGGCCAAAGTTAGGAGCCCATTGGTTGTCGAATGAAGTTTGAGATTCGGCTATATACTGGTTATCGGTTCGGAAGGACATGCTCAGCGGAATTCCGATCGTAAACACTTCCGGATGCATGGACGGAAGGATAAGCGCACCGTAACCTCCCATCGAGTATCCCATAACGGCCCGCTGGGTCTTATCAGGTTTCGTACGGAACTTCTCATCTATCTCCGGAACCAGTTCTTCTACAAACATTTCCATGTATGGATATGTACCTGTGTACCGATCTATGTAATACGTATTAAATCCCTGTGGCATCACATAAATCATCGGAACATTTTCGGTAATGTATGCATCAACATAAGCCTGTACATTTCCACTCCTATACCAGGCAGACTCATCATCGCCATAACCATGAAGCAGGTAGACTACAGGATACGATTCTTCTGATTCATTGTATCCGGCAGGAAGCAAAACCGCATATCGGATATCACGATTCAACATTGAACTATGCAAGACATGATTCGTTTGCAATCGAACAAAGGGTGTTTCCGTTTGAGTTGGAGTATCATCGGTGCATGAAAATATCGCAACAACGAAGGTTATCGTTAGAAAATACTTTACAAGATAATATCTTACTCCTCTCCGCTTCATTCTAGTTCACTGGTTCTATTAGTCTTGCAGGGGTGTCACCATAGGTGACAACCGACTTCAGGTAAATTCTAAAGTCCGGGTTTTGGTTCACCCATTTAATCTCAATTTTATGGCTGCCTTGCGTTAGAAGATACTTATGATAGATGTCGTACTTACGAACGATATAATCGAATGGCATCCGCACCTGCTCAGCTTTTTCTCCGTCAATATATACGTCAAGCAACGCCACATAGTCGCTTTGACTTACTCCGCACACACTCCTGACATTTCCCAAAACCACTATCCCATTACCCGTAAAATTTACCACAATGGGTTCTTCAAGATGATCTTTTCTGATCAGCAACTCTGAAGCAGGAAACAATCCCTCATACGACTGCTCAAAACGAAGCGTTTCGGGTTGTTGAACTTTTATCGACACCGCAGTATCGCTTACGGTGCCTTCGTTTTTCTCAATTACCTCCAACGCATGCTTATAACTGAGCTCATAAATCTTATTCAATGAAATATCCATGTACGGAAATTTCAAATGTTCGACCTGTTCGAGAGCCGGCTTCCAAAAGGAAGGAATATTTTTATACCCAACCATTACACCCAGTATTCCGGCTGCCGTTGCCGGATTGCAATCTGAATCCTGACCGCAGCGTGTGGCGATGTCAATGGTCTTAAAAAAGTCCTTCTCACCATAAAGCAATCCAATTACAACATAGGCTGCATTCAGGCTGGCATCGATATTAAAAGCATTGAATACACCTTCTGAACATCCCTTATCAGAAGAATGCTTTTTCTCAACCTCGAACCATGTTTTCTTCCAGTCGGTTGGATACTGTTTGTGCCATTCAATTACATCTGCAATTGTTTTATAAAACTTACTCTCTGCGGGAATAACTTTCAACGCTTCCCCGATGACAAGATTGATGTCTTGTGAAACGTATGCTGCAGAATACATGGCTGACATAAACGCTCCTCCGTACCAACCATCTCCATAATTCATGATGTGACCAATGCTGTCACAAATCCGGGAAGAAGCGTTTATCATACCCGGGGTCATCATTCCGGCAAAGTCTGCTTCGATTTGAAAATCGATGTCATCGGCATGCGGGTTATTCATCCAATGACCGGAAGCAGGCGGCATAATTCCATTCAGTATATTATAGCGAGCTGCCTGATTGGCATGCCAAAGCTTGTAATCATCCTTTGCAAAGCTCAACGCAAATGAATCAACAGGTGCATCCAGCCCGTGCTTTTCCAGGATTTCAACAAAGGTCATATCGATGTACACATCATCGTAAAGCCCCGGGTCAATCTCAAATGTTTCTTTTATGTAGTTGTCGTGCCAGATGATGGGTTGATAATCCTGAATCAGTGTACCCTTGAACTTAAATTCGGTTGGCCCACCGTACGTGCAGCCGATTGTTTGACCGGCCCATCCGCCACGGATTTTATCCTTCAATTCCTCCTTTGTCATGGAGAATTCCGTTGGAAGGGACACGGGAAAATGTTGATCATTCGTGCAACCGGTCATTATACTTACTAACACTCCAGCAATAATATATACCCTACCCTTCATGATTATTTGTTTAACTGAGGAAGATTACTTTTTGGTTCCTGTTCTGAATACACAATCAAATCGTTAATCCGATATTCATAACCCGCATCCGGATTAATCCATTTGAGCTTAAGCGTGTGTTTTCCTTCCTTCATCTGATAATTCCAGGAGGGTTCCAGTCTTCGTGCTGTATTCATCATGGGCAATCGCAACGTATCGGTAATAATACCATCGGTATACACATGCATTTCTGCAACATAAGGATCGTTCAGTTCAGCAAGTCCAAGAGGTTCTGATCCATAGGTTCGCTTCGAAATCCGATCGATATAATCAACGTCAATCTTGGCCCGTTTTGCCATATTTCCGTACAACAGGTATCCATTCCCGGTGAACTCAAAGGTTATTTCATCTGTAAAAGATTTGTCGATCTTATTTCTATCGATCGGAAAAGTATTCTCAAAATTTTGTTCAAACGCAACTGCCTTTGGGTTTTCGAGCGGTATGGTAACCTGATCTCCTTCAGTTCTTCCACTTTCTTGCTCAATCAATTCAAGCGCATGTTTAAAGCTCCACGAATAAGCCTTCTCCAGGGATACATCTGTACCTTCAAAATTATCTTTCTCAATTTCTTGCAGGGGTTTAAGCCAGAACGGAGGAATTTTTTCATAGCCTAACATCACACCTAAAACTCCTCCCACTGTTGCCGGATTACAATCCGCATCCTGGCCACATCGCGCTGCTATATCAATTGATCTAGAAAAGTCACCACCACCATAGAGCATACCAATAGCCACATATGCGGAGTTGATTTTTGCATCAATGTTAAATCCTAGAAAAACTCCCTTCGGGCAACCAACGTCTTTGTTCCATTTCTTCTGAACTTCAAACCATGTTTGCTTCCAGTCAGTTGGGTATTGCTTATGCCACCTTATTACATCTGAAATACAATTGTAAAATTTAGTTTTCTCCGGAACGGTTTTAATGGCTTGCTCAACAATGTATTGAGGGTCGTTTGAAACAAATGCCAGGGAATACAGAGCTGATACAAAAACGCCACCATACCAACCATCTCCGCTGTTCATGATATGCCCTACACGATCGGCAATATTGGTAGCGGCATTGACCATACCGGGAGCCATCAAACCAATAAAGTCTGCTTCAATTTGAAAATCGATATCATCTGCATGCGGATTATTTTTCCAATAACCGGAAGCGGGAGGCATAATTCCATTCAAAATATTATACCGCGATGCTTGGTTTGCGTGGGCTAAGTGATAAGCAGTATTCGACCAATGGTGAGCAATTGAATCAGAGGTTGCGTTGATGCCATGCTTTTCAAAGGCTCTCACAAAGTTTAGGTCGGTATAGATATCGTCAAACAGTCCCGGTTTTTTATCCCACCAATATTTTACGTAGTGTTCATCCCACGGAATATTCTGATACTCATCAATCAATGAACCGTTATACTTAAACTCAACGGGCGCTCCGTAAACAACCCCAATGGTTTGTCCGGCCCAACCTCCTTTGATCTTATCCTGCAACACATTCTTAGACATTTGTACAGATCCTTGTGATAAAATATCAATCACATCCGCATGCTTGGATGTACATCCAAAAACAAACAAAATTGTAACTCCAACAAATTTCACTATCGTTCTTCTCATTTTACTTCTTTTCAGATTTATAAACACTCAATTCAGTAATGGATGTAAACCCCGACACCTCCTTGGTGTACTTATTCCAGTGATCCTGTATCATAGCATCGCCTATTATCCGAATTGCTTTTGTTTTGACTGGTGTAAAGCTGATTACATATTCGACAAAGTGAGGCTGAAAGAATACGATATCTGTTTTTGGTAATGGTGCATTAATCAAAGTTTTTTCAACCGGAACCCACTTGCCCTCCTCGTTTTTGTACTGAACATTTAAGGAAGTGAACCATCCACCAAATTCTTCCATACCTCCCGTATGAAAGGCGAGCATATCAATGGTCTGATCGTCTTTCCATTCATACCCATAGTAGTCGACTTTTGGAATTTTAGCTTTGGCTGCCAGGCTGTAGAAAACCGAACCCGTTCCATTTAATTTTCCATCTCTGATTACATCGGGCGTTTTAGCATACATGGATTTACCAAAGGTGTACCAGCAAGAGTCCATCACGGCCTCATTCAACTGGTTAACATTTGACAATATTGCAGAAGCTGTATTCGCTATATTTTCGTTACGTACCAGTAACTCAAAGCTCTTCTTCAGAAATTTCTTTCCATTATCTAACTGAACTGTAATATTATATGTACCGGGAGCCTCAGGCGTTCCTGAAAGCTTTCCCCTTTCAAAAGTTAACCCCCTGGGCAGTTCACCACCAACCAAATTCCAATTATACTTTTTGTTAGCATCGCTGTAAAAAATGAATTCAACCGCCTTATTCACTTCCATCCGTGGAGCGGGGCCCAGATAAAATTCTACCGGAACATCGAACGTTGCTGCTGTATTAATTGTCACTTTTTCATCTCCAGCTCTTCCGCTAACCTTTCCACCTTCTGCTTTGATCAATTGAAGTGTAACCGCGAGGGTTCTGTCAATCATATCCTGAATACTCGCATCGGGCAATTCATGACGGGTGATATTGATGTAGGTATCGTTAAAAGGTTTTGTCCAACCTTCAATAGGCAAGTATAGATTTGAAGGCAACCCTTTAAATCCGTAAACGATCCCTAACAATCCAGCCACGGTTGCTGCCTGATTATCAGCATCAAAGCCCATGGCACAAGACAGATCCAGTGTGCGTTGAAAATCTCCATTGCCATACAGCATGGCTAAGATGCCACAAGCGCCATTCAAGTTTGCGTTCCAAATCGTCTTGGTAAGGTTCGGCTCGTTGATATAATACTTCTCAGCCATTTCTTTCCAGGCATCCTGCCATTTATCAGGATACTTTTTATGCAAGGCAATCATATCCCGGATGGTTTGTGCATACCTTCCATTAGGAGGAAGTTCCTTTAATCCAATGTCAATGAGTTTTCTTACATCTTTCTCAAAAAAGGCTGCTGCATACATGGCTCCATAATGTACTGTTGGTTCCGCACCCCAATCATCACTTGTAATCAATGCAGCCCAATCTGACTTTTGTGCAGCATACTTAACCATGCCCGGGGCCGTATATGCCCATATCTCATTAATCAATTGAGGATCGATTTGAAACCAATGTGGGTTGATATTTTTATCTCCCGTAAACGGAGGTGTATACCCAAAGTGCATCAACCCAAGTGCCCCGCGATTCGCCAGCCAAACACGATCACGGATATGAAACATCCAGGCTTCACGCATCTGTTCGTATGTTGGCTCATATCCGAATTTTTCCATGGTGAGCAAATACATATACTCAACATCGGTATCGTCATCCGAGAATGCGCCATTGTACTTCTTTAACTTATCCAGGTTTTTGGTATAACCGTAGGGCCACTTTGATTCATCACCCGGGGCACTCACATACTTATTTTCGTGCGGAAGCCCGTAAATATTTCCAATCATTTGGCCAATCCACGCACCCGCAATTTTGTCACGTAACTCACCCATGGAAATTGTCTTCGCTTTGCTTTGTGCACTAACGGGGACCCTTAGTACTGAAAGGATCAGAAACAAAAAAAAGATTTTATACTTCATTACATTGGGTTTTGAACCAGGTTTGGATTTGTATTTAATGCACTTTGAGGAATTGGGAAAAGTTTTGCGTTTGGACCGGTAGCAGGCTTTCCAAACCAGGGTTGGCCGAAGACTCCGAAGCGGATTAAATCCTGCCGTCTATGCCCTTCCCACGCAAATTCTCTTCCAAGCTCGTCCAGCAATTCCGAATCGGTTATATCTCCTACCGTATAAGGAGCAAGGCCTGCTCTTGTTCTGATCTTTTGTAAATCAGTATCTCCAATAAACTCACTTGTTCTCCCCAACCGGTGCAATGCTTCCAGTTTGGTATAGAGCACGTCTGCATATCGGAAAATGACAAAATCATTTTCCATGTCTGTTACATCATAACTCAATTCTTCCTGGTATTCGTACTTGGCAACCCGGGCGCCTTCCCATTCACCACGTGAATTATAATTTGCAATGGTGGGTGTATAAATAAAAGGTTCTCCATCAATGATAATCGGGTTACCGTCAATGTCATATTGCTGACCGAAGAGGAAAGAATTTCTTCGAATGTCAGAAGCTGAATACTTGGTAAAGAAGTCAGGGTTAAGAACAAAACCGTCCCAGGGAATTCCAGTCATATTAAAAGTGGCCCGACTGGCTGAATTCAACGTTAGGTGCGACCAATAGAAATGTTCATCCGTAAGTTGCGGATGAAATGGAATTACAAATATGTTTTCTTTTGAGCCTTCATTATGAACCGCAAAATTTGAAAAGTAGTCATCTTCAATTTCATAAGCCGCCAATGCTATAACTTCATCGCACGCTGCCAACGCTTCTTCGTACTGAGCTTCTCCGATCCATTCCTGCGCGTTCATGTACATTTTTGCCAACACCATATACGCCATCGACTTCGTCACTCGTCCATAATATTCAGGTGTAGGTAACTCCTGTAGTGCATCGATGTTATCTGTTAATTCCTGAATTATAAAATCATACACAAACTGACGATCCTTCTGCTCAGGGGGTTCCTTATCACCGTATGTTATCGCAAATGGAATATTTCCCCAGTAATCTATTGCCCAGTAGTAGTAAAATGCCCGTAGTACTTTTATCTCAGCCATTACACGATCCTTATTCTCGAATTCTATGGGAGCCAATACTGTTAATATTTCATTACATGCGGTAACTCCTTCAAATACCATATCCCATGACTTAGTAAGAATTTTATTGCTTGGCTGAACCCGGTGTTTATGAATATCGTCCCAGCGGCCTTGTTCATACCATTCACCATTATATTTTGTTGGAATCACTAATTCATCGGCAGCAAGCTCGCCCAACGTCCACAAGCGCTGCTCTTCAGGAAACGGCTGTAATTTTACATACGCACGGCCCGCATAAGCGATGATGTCTTTCTCCGTTCTGAAAAAACTACCCACTGGTATTTCAGAATACACCGTCTCAGAGAGATCAAAACATGAAGTTGTTAAGAAGACCATTACCATAGCTACCGTAGTTTTTATGATGAGCTTTTGCATAGTGTTCATTCTTTACGATTAAAATGATGCATTAAATCCTATTGTAAGAGTTGTCGTTCTTGGATAGTAGGACAACGGATCAATACCCGGCTCAAGGCCTGACAAGTTCACTTCAGGATCAATTCCGTCATACCCGGTTAACCAAAACACATTTTGGGCAGAACCAAATACACTTAATCTCGAGATATACTTCGACTTTAGATTAAAGTTGTAGTTAAGTGTAACGTTATCAAGTTTGAGAAAAGTAGCATCCTCCACATACTTTGAGGAATACGTAATATCGCCTTTGAAGGCAGGGTTTTCATACTGGGTGTGAACGATATTTCGAAGACCAATATTTTGCCAAGATTCAAAATATAATCGATAGGTATTCAACACCTTGCCTCCAATGCCTGCGCGGAAGTTTACATTCAAGCTCCAATTCTTATATGAAAAATCATTGCTCCATCCAAGGGTTGCAAACGGACTTGCGGTTCCAATCTTTTCCCAATCATCTTCATCTACTTCTCCAATTGGGTTTTGATTTTTAAATGTATCATAGCCACTTTCATCTACGCCCAGCCAAATGGGACCATAAAAAGTACCAAGTTCCTCCCCCTCTTGTACGCGTTGAGTCCAGACACCTATTGTTCCCCCTATAAATGCTGTAGGGTAAGAGGTTTGTGTGAATTCATCATCCGTAATTTTTTTGAGGAAGTTTTTATTATGACTGAACGTTAGTGTTGAATTCCACTGGAAACTACTCTCTTTAATTAATTGAGAGTTTAGGGTTAGCTCAACTCCCCGGTTACTAATTGTACCAACATTCGTAAATAGTTGATTATACAAATATGGAGGGACCGAAACCTGAAATGTCCAGAGCAGGTCAGTTGCCTTTCTCTCGTAGTACTCCAGGCTACCACTTAGCCTGTTACCGATTACAGAAAAGTCAACACCTACATTAAGCTCTTTCTTCTTTTCCCACCTTAAATCGGGATTCGGATTCTGTCCAGGGCCGTAGGAGTTTATCCATTCTTGATTGTAGTACAAACTACCAACTCGCTCTAACAATATCAGGGATTGATATGGCGCAAAATCCTGATTACCTGTTACACCATACCCCACTCTAAATTTCAGATTCTCAATCCAGTCAATGTTCTGAATGAATGACTCTTGTTCCATTCTCCAACCAAAGCTAACTGCCGGAAACCAGCCCCATTTATTATTATCACCAAACTTCGAAGAGCCCTCGCGTCTTAAAGAAGCCGAGGCTAAAAATCTTTCGTCAAAATTATACAACAGCCGTCCAAATAATGCAATTAAGGTAGTAGATGATTTGTACGAACCCATCTCACCTTTACCCTCTCTGAAATAAGAACCTGCTGCAATGTTGTTATATAAAAATATATCCGTGTCAAAGTCATAATTCCCGATATACGAGCTATTCTCCTCAAACTCCTGATAGGAATATCCGCCTACTGCCTGAAGGTTATGCTTACCAAAGGAAGTTCCATAGTTAAGAATGGTTTCAAATTGCGAATTGCTATTCCGGCCATTTGCAATTTCTGCCTCACCATTCAATCCTAAAATCGTTGGATAGAACTGAGTTTTATATGAATTTTCCTCCCACTCCGACTTTTGCGTAGAGATGAAACTTTCCCAGGTTAGGTCGTCAACGATTTTTACAGTTGTCCTTAAGTTCAAAACAATATCATTTGTTTTTCCATCACGGGTCCTCTCTTTGAGCATGGCTACAGGGTTATAATATTCCAATCCTTGCTCGTATGAATAACCACCGGTAAGCGGATTTGTATCATCGTAAACCGGTTGTGTCGGATTTTGAATAAATGCTTGACGAAACAACTCATAATTTGCGGGCTTGTAGTTTCTGAGATTGTTTGTCAAGTTGAAATCGAGCATTATTCTATCTTCAATAATTTTCTGCTTAATGTTCGTTTTAAACAGCAATCTTTTTGATTCATTGTCAGAAAGCAAGCCCTGTCCAATGCTGTGGGTCAACGATGTCCGGTGTGAGAATTTTTCCGTACCGCCTGAAAGAGCAATGTTTTGCTGATAGCTGATTGGGGTGTCACGCGTGATTTCATCAAACCAATCGGTATCGCTTCCCATCAAAACCTGGTCGGGATCAACCGATGTGTAATTTTGGACAGCATCCTCAAATTCTGCTGCCGATAAATTCTTAACACTGCGAGGCGCAACCTGGGTAGAAAACTGTGCCGAATAATCAAAAGAACTCTTTCCCTGGCGGGCCGACTTAGTTGTGATGATGATGACACCATTTGTTCCGCGTGATCCATAAATCGCTGCTGCTGATCCATCTTTTAAAATATCCAACGACTCTACGTCCTGGAAATTGATGTTCTTCAAATCGGCACCAATTACCCCGTCAATAATAATTAAGGGGCTGCGGCCTGCTACCAGTGTATTGGTGCCCCTCAAAAGGATTTGATAACCTCCCATCGGATCTGCCCCACTTGGCTTTGTAATTGTTAACCCCGCTACTTTTCCCTGAACCAACCCCATTGGATCATTGAAAAAGCCTTTATTGAAGTTTTCTTCCTTGAGTGAAGTAACCGCGCCTGTAATCTCCTTTTTTGTTGTTGTACCATATCCAATCACAACAACTTCGTCCAACATTTGCTCCGACTCCTTTAATTCGACATCTATGTTCGCTCTGCCATTCACTGCAACTTCAACGGTCTCAAATCCAATAAATGAAAATACCAAGATTGCATTCTCTGAAACCGAAAGCATATAGCGACCTTCTCCGTCACTGATTGTTCCCGTCTTGGTTCCTTTTACAGAAATATTAACTCCCGGGAGTGCATTTTCAGTTGCATCACGAACAACACCGCCCACCATGATGCTGACAGGGGTTTGCGCAGACACATCATTCCATACGATACTTATAAGAAAGCATACTATGGAACAGATACATTTTAAAGAACTGGTAAAGAGTGCTTTCATAATCTCCTAATTAACACATCCTACAATAAAGACAACTCATTTTCAAGTAATGGCAACTCATTCCGATACGGAATTGAAGATTGAGCTCCCATTCGCGTAACGGTTATAGCCGAAGCCCTGCATGCTGTTTTAACAGCCTCTAACAACGACTTCCCTTCGGAAATTCCGACACACAATGTTCCACTAAAACAATCTCCTGCCGCAGTTGTATCAACAGATTTAACCTTTGTTGCTTCTACGATATAGTACTGATCTTTTTCCTTCACAAATGCACCCATCGATCCCATTGTTATTACAACATTATGAACACCCTTAGCGCTTATTACATTAGCCGCATTACGGGCGCTGTCCCAATCAAAAACTTTAATACCAGAAAGTATCTCGGCCTCTGTTTCATTAGGTGTTACTAAATAAAGACACTTAAAAAGTTTGTCGGACAAAGCCCGTGCAGGTGCAGGGTTGAGGATTACCGGTATTCCTTTCTTAAAAGCAACCTCTGCCGCATGCTCAACCGTCTCCATCGGAATTTCCAATTGCATCAGCACAAAATCAGCTGTTTCTAATTCTGCTTTTGCTTTTTCGATATCGGCCGGGAGTAAACTACCGTTGGCCCCGGAAGCCACTGCAATACAATTTTCACCATGGGCATCCACCATAATTAGCGCTACACCGGACGGATTCTTGGGGTCTGAAAAAATAAAATCTGTGTTAATTCCTTCTGAGTTATACAGTTCAACAGATTGCTTCCCAAAAACATCGTTGCCTGTTTTGGAAATGAAGGTTACTCTACCTCCTTGCCTGGCGGCAGCAACTGCCTGATTGGCTCCCTTGCCCCCGGCATTCATTAGAAAAGTACCTCCAATTACAGTTTCGCCAGGGATCGGAAGTCGATCGGATTTAATAACCATATCGGTATTACAACTTCCTACAACAATGATTTTTTTAGTACTCATATTTTTTTCAACCAATAACTATCTAAATGTAATCCTTCATTCGATTGAAAATTTATCTTTTTTCAGATAATAATACACTTTTAAATTATAAGATATCTATATATATTATTGTTTATCAAATAGTTACGAACTTAATATCCGATAATATTTAACAATTATAAACCAGATATTTGAGCTACGATTCTTGCCAGCCAAAAAAAGTTGACAATCCATTGCAGATACCGTCTTAATGAAGGAGGAATATTGTACGCCACAAAAAAGCTAAACGAGTATAAAAGGCGTAGATAGAGTGATTTATTTTACTTTTCGCACGCAGTCAATAACAGTTCCATCAACCCATTTAATGATTGCGACAATTTCATCATCGAATTTCTGCTTCGCAGGAATTCCACAAATCTTTTCAGCTTCAGCCTTTAGCGCTTCTATTGTTCGGATGGGCAAATCGCTGTCTTTCACTTTATCCAAAAGATCTCTTCGAAGAGGGTTAATGGCAATTCCGCGTTCCGTTACAATTACATCAATCAGTTCGCCCGGACCGCAAACGGTTGTCACTTCATCGCGGATAACCGGGATCCTATCCCTGAAAAGCGGAACCGGTAAGATTGTGCATTTCGCAAACAAGCAGTTTTGCCACCCGCCAATTCCATGAAGCAAGACACCATCTGAATGCGTAACTACATTGGCGTTGAAGTTTATATCAACCTCTGTTGCGCCAAGAATAACCACATCCAGCATGGAGGCAAAGTTTCCTTTCCCATGATAATTGTAACTGGTAAAAGGGCTTGTATTAACATGCCTGGGGTTTTCCCGCATGGACTTCACCCCATCTAAATCAAAGGTTTGTCCGTCCAGTATGTATTCAACTAGTCCTTCATTCAACATTTTTACCAAATACTTATTGCTTCCACCTCTCGCAAACCGTGCCTTCATTCCTTTTGCTTTGAGCATATCAGCAAAATAAATCCCGATAGAAAGTGCTGTGCCCCCTGCGCCTGCCTGAAAAGAAAAGCCATCTCGGATGATTCCTGCCTGCTCGCAAAACTTAGCAGTCATTTCCGCTAATAATAACCGATCGGGGCTTTTTGTGATCTCCGTTGTGCCGGAAACAATTTTCTCAGGAATTCCGACTTTATCAACTTTCACAACATAGTCAACATAGTTTCCCTGAATTTGCCATGGGATACACGGAAATGGAACGAGGTTATCCGTAACAACAATTACTTTATCTGCATACTGAGAATCGGCCAGCGCAAAACCCAAAAGTCCACAAGCTGCTGATCCCTCCACTCCATTGGCATTGCCAAAAGAATCTGCAGCAGGCGCTGCAATCACTGCTATATCAATTTGAACTTCACCATCCTGCACAGCCTGATACCTGCCTCCATGCGATCGAAGCACACCCACCCCTTTCATTTTACCCTCAGAAGTAAATCGACCTAGCCGTCCATTCATACTTCCTTCAATGTGATGAATTGTTCCGTCTTCTAAATATTTAATTAAGGGAGCGTGACATTCAAATGAGGCAGAAGGAAACCAAACCAAGTTTTTGATTTTTAATTCCGCAGCAATTTCAAATATCTGAACGGCTATCAAATCCCCATTTCTAAAATGGTGGTGAGTAGAAATGGTCATGCCATCTCTCAATCCAGCCTTCATCAGAGATTCTTTCAATGAAGAAACAAGTTTATTTCCATCATTCGGGAAATCAACACACGATGAAATACGGGGTCCAAACTTTCTTCCGTCCGGCTTATGCTTACCAACACCTCTGAATGGTGTCACGGGTTTTCCGTTCACTTCTGTTGGAACTGATCTGCCAATGGCATTTGTCACGATCTTTCCTGTATTACTCATTCCCAGTTCAATCTTTAATTTCGTTTCTCCAATTCTTATTCAGCTTTCCTACTGAAATCGAGCTATCAATGGTGTGTTGAGCTCTTTTAACAACCGGAGCGTCAATCATTTTTGTGCCCAGTGAAACTACGCCCAATCCCTTTTTAGCCGCGTCTTCAAATGCCAATACAATTTTCTTTGCCTTCTCTATCTCAACTTCATTGGGGGCAAAGTTCTCATGAATTACTTTGATTTGCCTTGGATGAATACAACCCATCCCTTCAAAACCCAATGCCTTGGATTGAAGTACATTTTCTTTTAAAGCATCCATGTCTCCAACATCACTAAATACTGAGTCAATTGCTTGTATTCCGGCAGCTTTACAGGCATTAATAATCTGACATCGGGCGAATAAAGATTCTCTTCCTTCTTTCGTACGGTTCACCCCGATATCAGCAGTATAATCTTCCAAACCAATAGCCATGGCAACAACATTATCGGCAGCTTGAGCGATTTTAAGCGCCTTCATAACTCCCATTGCGCTCTCAATAATAGGCATCAGCCAGATTGGATCTTTCAAGTCACTCCTCCTTTTAATTGCCGAAATCCGATCATTTACCTGTTGAATATGCTCTGCGCTTTCACATTTCGGGATTAGAACCACATTTACATGATGAGGAACCACAAACTCTAAATCATCCAACCCCATTGGTATTTGGTTAATTCTCACCATTCGCTCCACGCCTAAAAAATCATGACTGCGCAAGGCATTACGTACCAATATCCGGGCTTCACTCTTTTTCGTGATTGCAACTGCATCCTCAAGATCAAGAATAATCCCATCGGGTTTATGCACGCCTGCATTCAGCATTAAGCTTGGCGTATTACCCGGTAAATACAAGCGTGAAATTCGTGGTTTGTTCCGTTGTGTTGAATACCTGTTTTCAGAAATCATATCAAGCAAATATTCCTTTTCTGTTGAAATAACTTGCTTAATAGCCGCTTCAATCCTGGCAGCCAGTACAAAAGGTAATGCGCCTTTGTCGATAACCGTTAATGTTGCATGCCGGATATCAAAAAAATTTAACACCTCTTTACTTAGCGCTTCAATACTCTCACCATATAATACCTGAACTTTGCTTTGAAGGTCAATCTTCAGTCCGCCCGACTTGCTCAACTCAATCGTAACAAGGCAATCAGACCTGTCTTTGTCTCCGTTATTTCCTGCTGATGCTACTGTCTGATTCATGTGATCAAATTTACTATTAAACACGCTAACTAATTCTCAACAAAGCCACTACTTCGCCCAAGCTGGAAGTGCTGGATCAAAATTAAGCCACGGCATGATTATAAAGTAGAGAATAATTGTAAGCAATACCAAACTAATCAGGTTCAGCCAAACACCGCACTTTACCATATCAGAAACTGTAACCCGTTCACTTCCGAAGATAACCGTATTAGGTCCGGTTCCAGCAGGCATCATAAAACCAAGTGAAGCCGCCACTGTAGCCGGGATCATGAGCAACAATGGATTCATACTGGCAGCAACCGCCATACTGGCCAACACCGGCAATAGAATATTTGCCGTTGCTGTGTTCGAATTAAACTCTGTAAAGACAATAACAAAAGCTATGACGATGATCAGCACAACCAGGAATGGGTAGGAACTGATAAACGCAAGCTGATGCCCAAGCCAATCAGCCAGGCCTGTTGATTCAAATCCTTTAGCAATGGCATAGCCTCCTCCAACGATCATTACCACACCCCAGGGCACCTGGCTTGCTGACTTCCAGTCGAGCAAACGTTTCTCCTTATCTGCAGGTAGTATAAAAAGTAATAACGAAGCAATCATTGCGACCGTACTGTCATGGACATACGATTCCAGGCCTAATAGCGAACCCCATCCCCTAATTACAGTATTGCCAAATACCAAATCTTCGCGAAAAACCCATCCAAAAATGGCTATCAAGCAAACATAAATCACTCTTTTCTCACCAGGAGTAGTTTTCCCCAAGGCCATTAACTCACTTTTGATAATCGTGCTGTCCTTACTAAGATTTCCTTCAACCCTAAAATATTTGATCAGGTAATAACAGAATACCGGAAGAAACACAAGCACAACTGGTAACCCGATTTTGAGCCATGTAAAAAACGTTATCGGTGGTGCATCCGGAAACAGATTCTCTAAAATGCCGATGAGTATCAAATTGGTTGGGGTACCAATTAAGGTGGCCAGGCCTCCCAACGTGGCCGAATAGGCAATTCCCAACATTAGGGCTGTGGCGAAGGTACTTTTTCCAATGTGTAAATCATGTTCTTCCTTCGATACAATGGACATGGCAATTGGAAACATCATTACCGCTGCCGTTACATTCGCTATCCACATCGAAAGAAATGCAGTAGCAATCATCATACTGAGAATAATCTGCTTTCGACTGACACCAAAAATATTGATGATCACCAGGGCAATTCGCTTGTGCAGGTTTTGTGTCTCGATTGCTTTACCGAGAAAAAATCCTCCCAGCATCATCAGTACATAATTGTGCCCATAGTTTGCCGCTGTTTCTCCGGCAGGTAAAATTTCGAGCATCGGATAAAGCGCCATCGGCAAGAAGGCTGTTGCAAAAACCGGAATTGCTTCGGTTATCCACCAAATGCTCATGAGCACCACCACTGCCGCTGCGCTTTTCGCTTGCGGGCTCATCCCATCAGGCTCAGGCAACGCCAAAATCACAATAAATGCAATGACTCCGCAGATTAACCCTACATACTTTCGTGTGATCATGGCTGATAATTAAATGTGAATAATCAAACGTATGGAATTCAATCGTTTGTTATCATTCAAATAATGCCATATTATAGCAATTTCAATTTTGGTATTATAAAATTAATAATTTGAATATCAATATATTATCCTTCGCTGGATAACCGAAACCTTACAACGTCATGATTAAATCTGAAGCCCTGGTATACCTTGTCAACTCCATGACGAAGCCTGAAAAAAAGGCATTTAAAATGGCTTCTCTAACTTCCAAAACCCCGAATTATGTTAAACTCTACAATCTTATCACGCGTGATAAAAGTTTAACAGCCACCTCCCTCAAGGAAAAGTACCTCGCACTACACAAAGGAGCAACGTTTGAAACGGCTGTCAACTACTTGTATAAAATTCTCTTAAACATCATGCTGGAGTTGCGTAAAGATCAGGACAGCTACTACTCCTTGTTCGATAAGATTTTAAAAGCCCGGATTCTCTTTGAAAAATCGCTATACCAGGAATGTTTCGATTTACTGAATAAGGTAAAAGCAAGCGCGGTATCTTTTGAAAACTACTCAGCCCTACTTATATCATCTCGTTTAGAGTTGGACTATCTTCTGTCGTTGAATTTCCCAGGGACTGATGAAAAAACTTTACTCCACAAACACTTTAAAGTGAATGAAACATTACGTGTTACACAGAAAATACATCAGCAATCAGCATTGTATGAACTGTTAAGACACCGCATGATTTACAAGGGGAATGCCCGTTCTGAAAAGCAACGAACCGAACTGAATGACTTAGTCGTAAGCGAGATGAGTATAGTTGCCTCATCAAATTTGGAGAATTTTGAAATCAATAAACTTCATCAGCTATTTCAGGCTAACTACCTGATTAATGTGGGTGATTATAAATCTGCACTCCATTCATTCTATGAATTGAATAATTTATTAGAAGGCAACAAGCATTTATGGTCTGATCCTCCTATTTATTAAGTCCTCATGCTAGAAGGAATTCTGGATAGTTTAAGAAGCCTTCAAAACTATGAAGGTATGAACCACTTCATACTACAGCTCAAAAAACTGAAGACTCCTTCGTTGAACTTCAATACAAATGTTACTTGCCTTATCTTCCTCTACGAACTATTTCCTTTCCTGGATCGGGGTGATTTCTTTTCCTGTGATGTTCTTATCAAGAAGTACAGCGAAAGTCTTTTAAAGAAATCTCAGCTTTTGAGTATTGCCCGAAATGCCGAATTAAGTTTGTACCTCGCGCTCGTTCATTTTGGCCTGAAAGATTTTCGCAAAGCCCAAAAAACACTCAGTAAAATAATATTCACCAGCAAAGATTACTCAAACTTACCACTCTACCGAACGATAAGGCTAGTTAACCTGATGATCCTTTATGAATTGAAAGATTTTGACCTCATCAAATACGAAACCCGATCGATAAAAAGAGATATGCACGCCATCGGAAAAGGATATAAAATAGAAAAGAAAATTATCAATTTCGTAAACAAGCCCAATCTCCCAATATCAATCCTGAAAAGGCAGCAAGCCTGGGAAAAAATTCAAAAGGAATTTGAATCGCTGCATCACGATGTTTATGAACTACAAACACTCAAGCTATTTGATTTTTCTGCCTGGATTGAAAGCAAGGTTAAGAAAATACCTTTATCCGAAATATTGGAGCGAAAAAGTAAACTCAATTAACCAGAAAACATACAACTAAGTCCTGGCTTTGGTGAACAATAATACAACTATTGTAGCATTGTGGTTGATTGGTTAATCACCTAATGACTACCGAAACCCCTTGTATCGGATTAAGGGTGCAACTAGCAAAGTCACAACTTTCACCGCAGAAAAATGTTTACTGATTATCCTTTGCTTGCATTCGCTGCACTGATGTTGTAATCCGAAGAAGCCGAGCTGAATCCAGCAACCAGCCTACTTCGTCTTTCCGGTAAGTTTTTTAATTACCACGATCTCATCCTTGCTAAAGGGGGTTCCATCTTTTCTGAAAATATCATGAAACCATAACTCCGGTTCGGCACCTGAAGGCACGGGCGTATTCCACGCATAGATTGTATTTGTTTTTCCGGAAACAAAACCCCAATTAATTGCACCTACCCTTTTTTCTTTTAGCATAGGCATGATGGTTTGAAATACACTTGCGTTTGTGCGGGCCATATACTCGGTACAGATAAGCGGACGATTGTGTTTGGCCAGCGAATCAATGGTCGTGCGATGCCGGTCGATATACTGGTATTGATGGTAGGTTATCACATCAGAGTTTTCGAGCTGAAATTTATTCAGCGCAGCAAACTCTTTGCCTCCATGCCAAACACCCACCGAAACGGGTTGGGATGGATTTACCTGGCGTGCCCATGCAAATACATTTTTCAATAAGGGCATACTTTTATTAAACTGTCCGCTGTTACCGGGTTCGTTGTATAAATCCCATAACAATATCCGTTCGTCTTTGGCAAAGGTTGTAAGTATATCTTTCACGTAAGCCTCCAGCACGTTCATGGTGTCCGGATGGGTATAAATCATTGTGCCGGGATCGCGCACCCAGCCGCTGTTGTGAATGCCCGGTTTAGGTTCGGGTTGTTTACCAGGCGCATAGGTATCGTTCCAGCAATCATCAAAGAAAACAAAAATGGTTTTGATCTTGTGCTTGGTTGAAACCGTGAGGTATTCATTTAATCTTTTCTTAAAACCTTCTTTATCGGTTGTCCATAACAGGTGATGCAGGTAAACCCGCATGGCTGTAAAGCCGAGGTTTTCTGCCCAACCCAATTCACGATCAATGGTAGCCAGATCAAACGTTTCTTTCTGAAACATTTCAAGTTGATTAATGGCGGTGCTGGGTTGAAAATTGGAACCTGTAATCCATCCTTGTTTGGCGTACCAATCGTTGGCCTGCTTTTCTGTCCAACGCGGTGCCTGCCCTGCTGTTTCTGAAAAGGATGCTACCAAAATTGCAACAACCAACATCGATAATTTAATCTTCAACATCATACGGTTATTAATTTATCAGTAAGTTTTACATTTTATTTCACATCATCCTTAACACACCTAAACCCCACGTTCGACATACCACTGTCAAACGCAGTACCTTGCCGGGCAGTAGTACGATAGTTTGCGCAATAGTTGGATGCACACAAAAATGAACCACCTTTGGTAACATATTTTAAAATGCCTGGTTCGTTGGGGTCGAACGATTGCTCAGGGCCGGTTGGATTGTCAGCCGGTTCGGTGGTTGATAGCGTGGCATAGTAATGAACGTGATACCGGTCGCTGGTCCATTCCCAAACATTACCAATCATATCATACAAACCAAAACTATTGGCTTCAAAACTTGCTACGGGTGCAGTTCCTTCAAAACCATCTTCTGCCAAATTACGGGTAGGAAAACTTCCCTGAAAATAATTCGCCTTTACAATTCCATCATCAGCATTCATTGTGCGTACCGTTGTTCCTTGTGCCGCAAATTCCCATTCGGCCTCGGTGGGTAACCGTTTGCCGGCCCATGTGCAATACGCCTGCGCATCTTCATAGGCAACATGAACTACCGGATGATCCCACCGGTTATTGAGTGCGCTGGTTCCACCTTCGGGGCTTTTCCAGTTTGCACCCTTAGTCCAGCGCCACCATTGCGCGTAGTCGTGCAACGAAACATAGCCAGTGGGTGGGTTAAAAACCAACGAGCCCGCCACCAAAATACTATCGGGTGGTTTGGGAGTACCCACGGGTAATTGCTTTTTCAACTCTTCCCAATCGGGTTTGCGTTCGGCAACAGTTACATAGTGGGTAGCCTCGGTAAACTTTTTAAACTGTTCGTTGGTAACCTCAGTCGTGTCTATCCAAAAGGCATTTACCTTAACCGGGTGTGCTGGTCGCTCATGTTCGTAGGAGTACTTGCTATCCGAGCCCATCAAAAATTCGCCCCCGCTTATCCACACCATATTATCCTGCTTTAAAGGCGATTGGTCTTTGGTTGCACAACCTACCCCCAATCCTAACAGGCTAATGCTTACTATCCAGCCAACTGTTTTCATTGGCGATCAAATTAGGAATAAATCACGTACACAATTCTTCTAAATTGCCATTTGGAAAAAAATATATTCAACCGGCAAATACATGCATTTAAAAATCCATCCCAACTATGAACTTCTTTCGGCACACACAGCCGAACTAATTATTGCGTATGTAAAACAAAAGCCCTCTGCATTGATTTGCTTTGCCTCGGGGCATACGCCCATCGGTGTTTTTCGGCAGTTGAAACTGGCCGTTGAACAAAACAAAGTGAGTTTGGCAAACTGCACCTTTCTTAGCCTGGATGAGTGGCTGAATATTAACCCGACTGACACAGGCTCGTGTTTGTCGATGTTGCAACGCGATTGCTTTGAGCCCCTGAACATCCGGCCAGACAAAATTCATTTTTTTAATGTACAGGCACCCGATATCAACCAGGAATGCACGCGTATCAATGATATGATCCGCAAAAATGGCGGACTGGACATCATGCTGGTGGGCGTGGGCACCAACGGCCATATTGGTATGAACGAACCCGGCACCTCTTTCCAATCGCTGGCCCACGTAAGTGTGCTTGCCGAAGAAACCAAAACAGTAGGCCAGAAGTATTTTAGCACAGCCACAGAACTATCGCAGGGTATTACGCTGGGGCTTTTGCATTTGCAACAAGCCCGGCTGCCAATTGTTATGGCAAGCGGATCGCGTAAAGCGGCCATCCTTGCTCAAGCTTTAAAAGGTAAGGCCACCGAACAGATTCCTGTAAGTATTGTGCACCAGATTCCGCACGCCTGGGTAATGCTCGATCAGGAAGCAGCTCATTTACTTTAACCGTTCCGGTAACTCATAAAGTCATTAATCGTATGATTTAGTAATTTTGCAACCAAATTTCCGGATTCATGATTCGAGCTTTTAGTTGGGTGGAGGCGACACTGTTGGTTTTATTTCTGATAGCCTATGGCATTTACATTTGGCGCATCGTCCGGATTAGCAAAGTGCTGCACACTCCTGCCTACACGATAATTTTCAAGTTAGTGCTGCGCTCTGTAGTTGTGGCCCTGGTAATTATTTCAATCCTTGGGCCCGCATTTGGCGATTCCAGGAGAGAAATCAAATCGGTAGGTAAAGACATCATGATGTGTATCGACCTTTCCAAGTCGATGGATGCGTTCGATATTCAACCTACGCGACTTGAAAAAATCAAGTTTGAATTAAAGAAGATTGTAGCTGCATTTAATTCCGACCGCATCGGCCTGGTTATTTTTTCGTCTGAAGCGTTTATGCAATGTCCTTTAACCTACGATCAAAACGCGCTCAACCTTTTTATTGAAACCATGAATACCAACCTGGTGCCTGCCAGTGGTACCGACTTTGGGCCACCGCTGCAAATGGCTCTCACAAAAATGAAAGACGATAAAAGTTCTGACGGAAACCAGAAGTCGAAGGTGATTGTTTTGATTAGCGATGGAGAGGATTTTGGTGAAGAAACAGATGACATAGCCCGCAAAGTGGAGAATGAAGGCATCCGGTTATTTACGCTTGGGGTGGGTACCGAACAGGGCAGCCAGATTGCCGCTTCAAAAGGATTTAAAACAGATTCGAAGGGGAATGTAGTGGTTTCTAAATTAAATCCTGCCTCGTTGAAGGATTTAGCCAGTAAAACCGATGGCCAGTATTTCGAAATCAATGAGTCGCGAAATGATGTAAACCGACTCATCAATGCCATTAATAAAATTGAAGGCCAGATGCGCGATGCACGGCTGGTGGATGTTTCTGCAAATCGTTATTTTTACTTTCTTTTGGCAGCTTTAATTTTGTTAGCAACAGACGTACTGGTAAGCGTAAGAACTGTAAGAATTTAAGACTGGAAACGTGCAGAACGCATCGTCTTAACCGTTTAGTAAGACAGGATTATCCGATGATAAAATGAAATTTGGATTGTTGATTATACTGGCCCTTTTGGTTGACCCGGGGAAAATTGGGCAGGTAAACGCACTGAAGGCACAGGCCAAAGAAGCCTATTTGAAGGGCGACTTCCCTACCGCCATTGCCAGGTACCGCACGTTGATTGATTCGCTGGGTGTAACCGAAGATGAAGTGAAACTCAATTTGGCCAATGCTTATTTTGAAACGAAAGATACCGCCAATACAGCCCAGCATTATCAGCCGTTAACACAAAGTAAAAATTCAAAAATACGCTCGGTGGCCCATCAGCAAATGGGCGTGCTTTCCAATCGCGAAAATAAGCCGGAAGAAGCATTGGCAAGTTTTAAACAAGCATTGAAAGCCGACCCAACCAACGAAGATGCCCGCTACAATTATGAGTTGGTGAAAAAGAAACTGGAAGAGCAGAAAAAGAAAGAAGAAGAACAAAAGAAAAACGATCCGAATCAAAAGGAAGAAAACAAAGACAAGCAGGATCAAAATAAAGATCAGCAACAAGAGCAGAAAGATAAACAGGATCAAAAAGAACAGCAGAACAAGAAAGATCAGCAAAGCAAAGACCAACAGGATCAGCAAAAGAGAGAAGAGCAGAAAAAGCAGCAGGAAGAACAGCAAAGCGAAGAGCAGAAAGAACAGGATAAAAAAGAAACACCGCAATCAGTAAAAGACAAGCTGAAAGAAATGGAGATGAGCGAAGAAAAAGCGCAGATGATTCTGGAGGCAATGAAAAATCAGGAGATTCAATACCTGCAACAGAACAAACGCAAAGCCACAAAACCTAAAGATAAAAGCAAGCCCGATTGGTAAGATTAGGAACTAAACATTGAAAAATTAAAATAATATGAAAGAAGTTTATATCGTATCCGCTGTTCGTACCCCTATTGGAAGCTTTGGCGGAACACTTGCCGGGCTATCTGCTACGCAACTTGGTTCGCTGGCGGTTAAGGGTGCCCTTCAAAAAATTGATCTGGCCCCAAAGTACGTGCAGGAGTTATTTTTTGGGAATGTGATCTCTTCCGCGCTGGGCCAGGCACCTGCCACACAAGTTGCTGTGGGCGCAGGTTTGGGCTATGAAATACCCTGTACACTTGTTAACAAAGTATGTGCTTCCGGTATGAAAGCCATTATGCTTGGGGCGCAATCCATCCTGCTGGGACAAAATGAGGTGGTGGTTGCTGCGGGTGCCGAAAGCATGTCTAACATCCCCTACTACCTTACCAAGGCCCGCTATGGATACAAATATGGTAATGGCGAAGTTATAGACGGATTAACTTTTGATGGCCTTACCGATGTGTATAACCGATGCGCGATGGGGGTGTGTGCCGATAATACAGCCAAAGAGATGAACATTAGCCGCGCTGATCAGGATGCATTTGCAATTAATTCGTATAAGCGCGCTGCAGCGGCATGGGCAGCCGGCAAATTCAAAGAGGAAGTTATTCCGGTAGAAATTACCGGGCGCAAAGGAGAGGTTACTGTTTTTGCCGAAGACGAAGAGTATAAAAATGTAAACTTCGATAAAATACCCGGACTAAAACCGGTATTTACAAAAGAGGGTACTGTAACAGCTGCCAATGCCTCTACCATTAACGATGGAGCCGCAGCCGTAATTCTGATGAGCAAAGAAAAAGCAAAAGAACTTGGCCTCACCCCGATTGTAAAAATCAGAGGGTTTGCAGATGCCGCGCAAGATCCTATGTGGTTTACAACCACACCTTCGCTGGCAATACCCAAAGCCTTAAAAGTTGCCGGGGTTGATGCCAAATCCGTTGACTACTACGAAATCAACGAAGCATTTTCGGCCGTAGCAATAGCCAATAATATTAAGCTGGGCCTCGATGTTTCTAACGTAAATGTAAATGGCGGTGCGGTTGCACTGGGGCATCCACTGGGTGCATCGGGTGCACGCATTACCATTACCCTGGCCCAGGTGCTGAAACAAAACAATGCCGCGATTGGTGTAGCCGGAATTTGTAATGGTGGCGGTGGTGCTTCGGCCATTGTAATTGAGCGCGTGTAAAACAACATATACCCTGGCTGTGCGTTTCAGATATTTACAACCTGTTTCTATGCCTCGTTTCGTGTTGATTATAGGACTTCTTTGCACGGTACCTGCGGCTGCACAAAAACTGATCAAAACATACCACGATCCCATGCACCTTCAGGTTGATGAAGAAATTACCGTTTCGGCTGTTGATGGGCAAACCATGGAAGGGCGCTACCGCAGGTACTTTCCGAATGGTAAAATTTCAATTGAAGGTAATTTTAAGAATGGTGTTCGCTGGGGTACATTTTATGAATACCACCCCAACGGCACCCTGATTCGCAAAATCGATTACGAAGATGGCATGCGCCACGGATCTGTTGAAGTATATGACGAACACGGGCGCCACATTCAACGTGCGTTTTATCAAAACAATAAACTGGTAGATAGCATCAAATCATACTTTCCCAGCGGCCTGATTAAACAGGAAGGTATTTTTGTAAAAGGTAAACCCGATGGGTTGGTAAGAGAATATTATGCATCGGGCAAGGTGCAAAAGGAAATTATGTATGCCAATCAAAAACCAAATGGCATAACCAAAACCTATTACGAAACCGGAGTATTGGAAAGCGAAACAAATTACAGAGATGGTTTCATATCCGGCTTTTATAAATTGTATTACCCAAACGCACAACTTGAGTTAGTGTACACCATAAAAGAGGGCGAAAAGGTTGGCGATTTTTTACACTACGACCAGCAGGGTAATAAATTATTGGAGGGGCATTTTATGAATGCACGCCTGCATGGCAACAACATAGGTTATTTCCCGGATGGCACCATTCGCCATAAATATCAGTTCAAATCGGGCAACAAAACCGGTACCAATACCGACTACTATCCCAACGGAAAACTCAAAGCAAAAGAACAATTCGCCATCAATGGCCGCGATAGTAAGTTGAGCGAATACACCTCCGATGAAAAATTAATTTCCGAAAAATCCTTTCGCGAAGGCAAACCGCACGGCACCTGGGTATTTTATGCAGCCGATGGCAAGACACTGAAACTGAAAGAAAATTATGAAGCAGGCCAACTTCATGGCACCCGAACCCTGTATCATCTCCATGGCGTAAAGGCCACAGAAGAAACCTGGCGGTTTAACCTGATAACCGGGCTGGTAAAAAATTATTATGAAGACGGTAAACTTTTGTCGGAGTGCATGTACCGCGGCAACCGGCAACACGGCACGTACACCAAATATTATCCCTCCGGTAAAATCATGGAACAGGGCGAATACGTAGCCAATAAAAAACACAAGGAGTGGAAAGAATTTGATGAAGAAGGCAACGTGGTAAAAACCTATGTCTTCCGGGCCGGAATTTTGATGGAGGAGAAATAAGATTAAGTGATGTGAGTTTGGGGCCGGTTCGCTATTTTGCACCTTCCAAAACCAGATCATGCGCTCAATCAAAGAAACCCATTTCAACTTTAAAGGTCAAACCGGATTTTACCGGGGCAAGGTGCGCGATGTATATTACTTTGGCGATACCATGGCCATGGTAGCTACCGATCGAATCTCTGCATTTGATGTGATCCTTCCGGAAGCCATACCCGATAAAGGGCGTGTACTTAACCAGATTGCCGCAAAAAACCTGGAGGCAACCAAGCACCTGGTACCCAACTGGGTTATTAGCACGCCCGACCCCAATGTAACGATTGGTTTTAAGTGTAACCCCTTTCCTGTGGAGATGGTAGTGCGTGGCTACCTGGCCGGTCATGCTGCCCGCGAATATAAAGCCGGCAAACGCACCCTGTGCGGGGTGGCCCTTCCCGATGGATTGAAAGAAAACGATAAACTTCCTGCACCCATTATTACGCCTACGACCAAAGCCAAAGTGGGTCACGATGAAGATATCTCGCGTGAAGAGATTCTGAAACGCGGGTTGGTAACCTCAAAAGAGTACGAACAACTGGAAGATTACACACTAAAACTTTACCACAAAGGTTACGAGCTGGCTGCTGCGCGCGGGCTTATTCTGGTAGAT